>VFQU01000146.1_pt1 | contig 88716 bp, 93 predicted proteins | sample 3512311 | NCBI WGS metagenome assembly VFQU01 (sample SAMN10412377, study PRJNA504923) | tailings metagenome | isolation source: Relicate 3 Philex TSF3 active mining site | place: Philippines: Tuba, Benguet | collected 2017-08-29
CGCAGACCAGCGTCGCCATGCCGTCCTCGACCGGACCGGTGATGAAGATGATGCGTTCCTTGAGGAGGCGCGAGAAGATGTCGTACGCCCGCTCGCCGCGATTGGTCTGCTCGACCACCATCGGCACCAGGTTCATGGCGGTCTCAAGCGGATGCTTCATGGCTCAACCTCAAAGGAAAAATGTCTGGACCCGGCGCCCCGCCGGTGAATCGCGGTATAGCTCTTCTGGACCCTAGATAGGTCGCCCCTACCACACCGCGCAAGACCGTCGCCGCCGCGCCGCCCTCTGGAGTTTTCGGCCGCCGTCGCGGTAAGGAAGCGCGATGAACATCCCCCTCGTCCTCGACCCTGCCGCCCGCAAGCTTAGCCTCGATCCACGCAATGCGGCCTTCACGCAGAACCCTTACGCGGTCTATGCCGAACTGCACCGCGCCGCACCGGTCTTCTTCTGGAAAGAGTACGGCTTCTGGTGCGTGGCGAGCTATGACGGCGTCAACGGTCTCTTGCGCGACCGGCGGCTCGGGCGCGAGAGGCCGGGAGGTTATCTCGCCCATGTCACGGCGAGGGGCGATCGCGGCCGGCTCGGGGAATTCGACCGTGTCGAGGCCAGATCGATGCTGGAGTTGGAGCCGCCGGTCCACACGCGCCTGCGCGGGCTCGTCAACCGCGCCTTCGTCTCGCGACAGGTCGAGCGGCTGCGGCCGCAGGCGTCCGCGGTCGCGCATGCGCTCATCGACGGGTTCGAGCCAAGCCGTGAGGCAGACCTGATCTCCGCCTATGCGACGCCCCTGCCCGTCACGCTGATTGCTGGGCTGCTCGGCGTGCCGGCGGAAGACGGCGACCAGCTCGTCGCGTGGTCGAACGCCATGGTGCGCATGTACATGCATCAGCCGAGCGCGGCCGACGAGGACGCCGCCAATGCGGCTGCGCGCGACTTCGCGCTCTATGTCCGCGAGCACGCGGCGCGCAAGCGCCGGGCACCCGCCGACGACCTCCTCTCGATCCTCGTCTCCGCGACGAGCGACGGCGACCGGCTTTCGGAAGACGAGCTTATCTCCTCGGTCATCCTCATCCTCAATGCCGGTCATGAGGCGACGGTGCACCAGACCGGCAATGCGATCCGGCTGATCCTGGCGCAGGGCGGCGACCCTCGTCGCTTCGTCTCCGAGCCGGCGCTGGCTGCTGCGACCGTCGAGGAATGCCTGCGCCGCGACGCGCCGCTGCACATGTTCACGCGCTATGCCTACGAGCCGGTCGACATCGCCGACGGCGTGACCCTGCAGCCTGGCGAGATGGTCGGATTGATGCTGGGTGCCGCCAACACCGATCCGGCGGCGTTCGCCGATCCGCTCGCCTTCAACCCATCGCGATCCGACCAGAAGACGGTGGCCTTCGGGGCCGGTATCCATTTCTGCATCGGCGCCCCGCTGGCGCGGCTCGAAATGCAGGAATCGCTGCGCGCGATCTTCACCCGCCTCCCCGGCATCACGCTCACCGAGACGCCCGTCTACCGCGACGCCTATCATTTCCACGGGCTCGAAAGGCTCCTCGCCCGCTGGTAGATTTTTCGTCGGCGCGTGTCGGCTGGAGCTGGTTACAAGCGTTCTTGGGTCACGAAATGCCTTGGAGGATACGACGATGACCGACACCGCCCACGCCAGCCGCGAACTCGTGCTCAAGCGCACGCTGAAGGCGCCGCGCGCCGCCGTGTTTCGCTGCTGGACGGAGCCGGAACTGATCGTCCAATGGTTCACGCCCAGGCCGTGGACGACGCCTCGCGCCGTCGTCGATCCGCGTCCCGGCGGCACCAACGAGATCACGATGGCCGATCCGGACGGCAAGGAATATCCGAACAAGGGTGTCTATCTCGCCGTCGAGAAGGATCGGCGGATTGTGTTCACGGACGCCTTCACGGAAGCCTGGGTGCCGTCGGAAAAGCCGTTCTTCGTCGGCGAAATCCTGCTCGAGGATGCGCCGGGCGGCGGCACGCTCTACACGGCGATCGCCCGGCACTGGACGGTCGAGGACTGCAAGTCGCATGACGAGATGGGCTTCCACACCGGCTGGGGCCAAGCCGCAGACCAGCTCGACGCGGTAGCTCAGACGCTCTGATCAGAGGCGGATCACGTAGGCCTTGCGAGTCGTTTCAACGACTTGCCACGTGCCCTTGAAGCCGGGCCTGAGAACGAAACTGTCGCCGGCCCGCACGGTTCGCGCCGGCCCGCCATCCTCGGTGATGACCGAGTGGCCGGCGAGGATGTGGCAGTACTCCCACTCGTCATAGACGATGCGCCACGTGCCCGGCGTAGCCTCCCAGACGCCCGAATAGAGACCGCCATCGGCCTCTTCCAGGTTCCAGGTCCGAAACTTCGGGCTGCCTTCGACGATGCGATCGGCAGCGGGAGCGCCCTCCTCCGGCTCGATGCCGGCAAGGTCGAAATCGAGGAAAAGCGCGCCGCCTGCCATCTTTGTCAGACCTTCGCCAGCGCCTGATCGAGATCGGCGATGATGTCCTCGGCGTCCTCGATGCCGACCGAGAGGCGGATCACGTCGTTGCCGGCGCCGGCCGCCGTCTTCTGCTCGTCTGTCAGCTGGCGATGCGTGGTCGAGGCCGGGTGGATGATCAGCGACTTGGTGTCGCCGATATTGGCGAGGTGCGAGAATAGCTCGACGCCCTCGACGACCTTCACGCCCGCATCGAAACCGCCCTTGAGGCCGAAGGTAAAGACCGCGCCCGCGCCCTTCGGCGAGTAGCGCTTCTGCAGCGCGTTGTTCGGATCGTTCGGCAGGCCCGGATAGGAGACCCAGGCGACCTTCTCATGCCGCGAGAGCCAGTCGGCGACCTTCAGCGCGTTTTCGCAGTGACGCTGCATGCGCAGCGGCAGCGTCTCGAGGCCGGTAAGGATCAGGAAGGCGTTCATCGGCGAGATCGACGGCCCGAAATCGCGCAGGCCGAGCACGCGGCAGGCGATCGCGAAGGCGAAGTTGCCGAAGGTCTCGTGCAGGATCATGCCGCCATACTCCGGGCGCGGGCCGGACAGCATCGGATAGGTGCCGGACTTCGACCAGTCGAACGTGCCGCCATCCACGATGATGCCGCCCATCGAATTGCCGTGGCCGCCGATGAACTTGGTCAGCGAATGCACGACGATGTCGGCCCCGTGCTCCAGCGGGCGCACGAGGTAGGGCGAGGCCATGGTGTTGTCGACGATCAACGGCAGGCCGTGCTTCTGCGCGACGGCCGCGATCGCGGCGATGTCGACGAAGGTGCCGCCCGGATTGGCCAGGCTCTCGATGAAGATCGCGCGGGTGCGCTCGTCGATCTGGCTCTCGAAATTCGCCGCATCGGCCGTATCGGCCCAGCGCACTTCCCAGCCGAAATTCTTGAAGGCATGGCCGAACTGGTTGATCGAGCCGCCGTAGAGCCGGCGCGCTGCGACGAAATTGTCGCCCGGCGTCATCAGCGTGTGGAAGATCAGGAGCTGGGCAGCGTGGCCGGACGAGGTGGCCACCGCCGCCGTGCCGCCTTCGAGCGCGGCGACGCGCTCTTCGAGCACGGCCTGCGTCGGGTTCATGATGCGGGTGTAGATGTTGCCGAAGGCCTTCAGCCCGAACAGCGAGGCGGCATGGTCGGCATCATCGAAGACGAAGGAGGTCGTCTGGTAGATCGGCGTGGCGCGGGCGCCGGTCGCCGGATCAGGCTGCGCGCCGGCATGGACTGCAAGCGTGGCGAAGCCCGGGGCGTTCTGGGACATGGTGTCGTCTCCTCCTGGAATGGACGGTTTCCGCCCTTGATCGCAGGCGGCATCGTCCTTGGCAAAGAAATTGAATCCCTTAGCGGCCGGATGACGAGCATGCGATTGCTGGCCGAGCGCTATTTCTGGCGGATGCCGAAGCTCTGGAAGCCCTGACGCATGACCGGCTTCTTCGACGAGATCACGCGGCTGTTGACGCCGTTCCACCCGATCTCGCCGGAAAGCCGCGCATATTCGATCTTCGGGCAGCGGTTCATGACGACCTTCACGCCTGCCGCCTCGGCCTTGGCAGCCGCCTCGTCATGACGAACCGTCAGCTGCATCCAGATCACCTTCGGCAGCGGATCGAGCGCGAGCGCCTCGTCGACGATCGGCGGCACGGCTGCGGATGCGCGGAAGATATCGACCATGTCGATCGGCACCGGAATATCGGACAGGCTCGCATAGGTCATGCGGCCGAGGATTTCCTTGCCGGCATGCCCCGGATTGACCGGATAGACCTCGTAGCCCTTGTCGATCATGTATTTGGTGACGAAGAAGGACGGCCGGACGTCATTCGCCGATGCGCCGACGATGGCGATCGTCCGAACCCCGTTCAGGATGCCGGAGATGTAGGAATTGTCGTAGCTGTCGTGGTTCATGAGGGCAGCGAGATACGCCCTTCCGCGTCGATCGGAAAGTCCGGGTTGTGGGCGACTTCCCACAAATTGCCGTCCGGGTCTTGGAAATAGCCCTGCGTGCCGCCCCAGAACGCGCGATGCGCCTGCTTGACGATGCGCCCACCGGCTAGTTCGGCGGCAGCTAACACTTCGGCCACCTCCGTTTCGGTGCGCGTGTTGTAGGCGAGCGCCATGCCCGCGCCAGCGCGTGCCGACGGCAGGCCGGCGTCGCGGGCAAGATCCTCGCGCGGCGAGAGCGCAAGGATGAGGCCGCTCAGCTGGAAGAACGCGACGCCTTCGGCAAAGCGCATGTCACGACGCAGCCCCATCGCCTCGTAGAAGGCGGCTGCGCGATCGAGATCGTCTACGCCGAGCGTTACGATCGAAATGCGCGGCTCCATCACTCGCCCTTCCAATCCGGCTTGCGCTTTTCGATGAAGGCGTCGATGCCCTCGCGGGCGTCTTCGGCCATCATGTTGTCGACGATGGCGCGCGAGGCATGCTCGTAGGCCTCGGCGAGGCCCAGTTCGAGCTGGGCGTAGAAGGAGCGCTTGCCCGTGGCGACCGCCACGGGCGACTTCGCCGCGATCGTCTCGGCATATTTGCGGACGATCTGGTCGAGATATTCGGCCGGGACGACGCGGTTGACGAGGCCGAACTCACGCGCGGTGGCGGCATCCACCATCTCGCCCGTCAGGAGCATCTCCATCGCATGCTTCGGCTTCACCTTGCGCGACAGCGCAACCGCCGGCGTATGGCAGAAGAGCCCGACGTCGATGCCGTTGACGCCGAAGGTCGAGCGATCCGTCGCGATTGCCAGGTCGCAGGAGGCGACCAGCTGGCAGCCGGCCGCGGTCGCGACGCCGTCGATCGCCGCGATGACCGGCTGCGGCAGGCCCACGATCGACTGCATCAGTTTTGAGCAGGTAGCGAAGGTCTCCTCGAAGAAGGCACGGCCGCCATCCGAGTCAGCGCGATGCGACTGCATCTCCTTGAGGTCGTGACCTCCGGAAAACAGCTTCGTGCCGGACCGCAGAACGACGACGCGCACGGCCGTGTCGTCACGCGCCGCGTCGAACACTTCCTGCAGCGCGGCCATCGTGGCGAGCGACAGCGCATTGGCCGGCGGGTTGGCGAGGGTCAGCCACAGGATGCCGCCCTTCAGGTCGGTCGTGACGGGGTTGGCGATGACAGGCCTGATGTTCATGCCTTGCGGCTCCCTTGGCGGCGAACATGCCGCTTCATGGTCGATTTGGGATCAATATAGTCTCCCCTGCCCGCGGCGTCATGGGCCAGAGACGACGGATGAGGCTGGTCAGGCTCTTTCGATGCCGCCAAGATCGCGAGTCGGTGAGGAGACCAGCACGACGATGACGAAGCAGACCATGGCCCCGGTGATGACCGCCGACGAGATCAACGCATATCTGCGCGAGGTCTATCCGCAGCTCAACGACGACTTCGCCGACTACCAGGCGATCGACGTCTTTCCGGGCGGCTGCACGGTTCGTTTGAATGCCACCGAGCGGCACCTGAGGCCCGGCAACACCGTGTCGGGGCCATCGCTCTTCACGCTCGCCGACATCGGAGGCTATGTCTGCGCCATCTCGCAGACGGGGCGCGAGGCGCTGTCGGTAACGACTAGCCTCACCATCAACTTCATGCGCAAGGCGGAAGCCGGGCCGGTCGACGGGCACTGCCGCATCCTCAAGATGGGGCGCAGCCTGATGGTGTTCGACATCCTGATCACGCAAGGTGCCGAGCCGGTCACCATCGCGCATGCGAGCGGAACCTATTCGATTCCGCCGCGAAAATGATGCGGTATCTAGATACCGTTTTCTTAAGCTCTTGTTTGTGTGATGTTTTTTCGGGTCTATGCTTTTCTGATGCCGTTGACATGCACTGGCGCGTCTGCGTATAAGCGCGCCCAGAGAAGAGCGGTCCGGCAACGGGCCGCCTTTTCGTTGGCGACAAGCCAACCAAGCAACAAGAAACGCCTTCCCTCGGGAAGGTCCGGAGAATGATCACCATGAAGACTTTTTCGCAGAAGCCTGCGGAGGTCGAGAAGAAGTGGATCCTGATCGACGCGGAAAACCTCGTCGTCGGCCGTCTCGCCTCCCTCGTCGCCAACCGCCTGCGCGGCAAGCACAAGGCCACCTTCACCCCGCATGTCGATGATGGCGACAACGTCATCATCATCAACGCTGACAAGGTCGCGTTCACGGGCAAGAAGTTCACCGACAAGACCTATTACTGGCACACCGGCTATGCCGGCGGCATCAAGGAGCGCAAGGCGCGCGACATCCTCGAGGGCCGCTTCCCCGAGCGTGTCATCGAGAAGGCCGTCGAGCGCATGATCCCGCGCGGTCCGCTGGGCCGCCGCCAGATGAAGAACCTGCGCGTCTATGCCGGCCCCGACCATCCGCACACCGCCCAGCAGCCCGAGACGCTCGACGTCGCTGCGATGAACAAGAAGAATGTGAGGGCTTGATCACCATGGCCGAACTCAACTCCCTGCAGGACCTAGGCGCAGCCACCCAGGCAACCCAGCCGGATGCGCCCGTCCATGTGCAGAAGATCGACAAGCAGGGCCGCGCCTACGCCACCGGCAAGCGCAAGGACGCGGTCGCCCGCGTCTGGGTAAAGCCCGGCACCGGCAAGATCACCGTCAACGACAAGACCTTCGAGGCGTATTTCGCGCGTCCGGTCCTGCAGATGGTGCTTCAGCAGCCGATCGTCGCAGCCAACCGCGGCGGCCAGTTCGACATCATCGCCACCGTCACCGGCGGCGGTCTTTCGGGCCAGGCCGGTGCGGTGCGTCACGGCATCTCCAAGGCGCTGACCTACTACGAGCCGGCGCTGCGCGCCGTCCTCAAGAAGGGCGGCTTCCTCACCCGCGACAGCCGCGTGGTCGAGCGCAAGAAGTACGGCAAGGCCAAGGCCCGTCGTTCGTTCCAGTTCTCCAAGCGCTAAGCGCTTCGGACCACCGAACTACGAGAAAGCGGGCCTTCGGGTCCGCTTTTTTGTTGCGCTGAAACAATCCTCGCCTAGGGTCTCGCCATGCCATCGAACGCCATCGACAATGCCTTCACGGCACCTCATCTGCGCGGGGCGGCGAGCGATCCGACCTATGCCGGCGCGCTGTCGTTCATGCGGCGGCGGTATTCGAAGGACGTTGCGGGAGCGGACGCGATCGTCTGGGGCATTCCGTTCGATGCGGCAGTGTCGAACCGACCGGGCGCGCGCTTCGGGCCGCAGGCTATCCGGCGGGCTTCGGCGATCTTCGACAACGACCCGCAATATCCCTTCGCGCGCGATCTCTTCGAGAGGCTGTCGGTCGTCGACTTCGGCGACTGCCTGCTCGATTACGGCAATCATGCCGAGACGCCGGCTGCCATCGAGCGGCAGGCGCGTGCGCTTCTCGACAGCGGCGCGTTCCTGCTGACGCTCGGCGGCGATCATTTCGTGACCTGGCCACTTCTGAAAGCGCATGCCGAGCGGCATGGGCCGATGGCGCTGGTGCAGTTCGACGCGCATCAGGATACCTGGTTCGACGATGGCAGCCGCATCGACCATGGCTCCTTCGTCGGACGCGCGGTCCGTGACGGCATCATCTTGCCGGAGCACTCGATCCAGATCGGCATCCGCACCCATGCGCCTGATGATTGCGGCATCAAGATCATCCATGGCCACGAGGTCGAGGAGATGCGGGCGGCCGAGATCGCGGATGCGATCAAGGCGCGCGTCGGCGATGCCAAGGTCTATCCGACGTTCGACATCGATTGCCTCGATCCCGCTTTCGCTCCTGGCACCGGCACGCCGGTCGCAGGCGGGCCGTCTTCAGCGCGTATCCTATCGGTGCTGCGGCTGCTCGGCGATCTCGACATCGTCGGCGCGGATGTGGTCGAGGTTGCGCCCGCCTACGACCATGCCGACATCACCGCTATCGCGGGCGCGTCGGTGGCGATGCACTATCTCGGCCTGCTCGCGCAGCGCCGTGCGCGACGATGAGAGATCGAGTCCGGAAAGCCCCGCAGTCTCCTGAACTTCCTGCATAAAGACGAGACCATGAAACCCAAGATCTTCATCGATGGCGAGCACGGCACGACGGGGCTCCAGATCCGGCAGCGGCTTGCGGGCCGTGGCGATCTCGAGATCATCTCGATCACGTCCGAGCGGCGGAAGGACCCTGCCGCGCGCGCCGAATTCCTCAACGCAGCCGACATCGCGATCCTGTGCCTGCCCGACGATGCGGCTAGGGAAAGCGTCGCGCTGATCTCGAACGACCGCACGGCGGTGATCGATGCATCGACCGCTTATCGCGTGGCGGATGGCTGGACTTACGGCTTTGCCGAGATGGACAAGGCGCAGGCGGCGGCGATCGCGTCGTCGAAGCGCATTTCCAATCCCGGCTGCTGGCCGCAGGGACCGATTGCCGGGCTGCGGCCGCTGATCGCCGCCGGGCTGCTGCCCGCCGACTATCCCGTCACCGTCAACGGCATTTCCGGCTATTCGGGCGGCGGGCGGCAGATGGTGGAGGACTACGAGGCCAAGGGCGAGGATGCGCCTGAGTTCCTGCCCTACGCGCTCGGCCTGAAACACAAGCACGTTCCCGAAATCCGCAAGTATGCGACGCTCACGGGCGATCCGCTGATGCAGCCGGCCGTCGGCAATTTCGCGCAAGGCATGATCACGGTCGTGCCGCTGCAGCTTCGTCAGCTCGCCAGCATCCCGAGGGGTGCCGAGATGCATGCGGCGCTCGCCGACCACTATGCCGGCATTCCCGGCAGCATGGTGAGGGTCGCGGCCTATGGGCAGGGCGAGCGGATCGAGGCGCTGCAGCCGGAGGTGCACAACGGCACCACCGAGATGACGCTCTACGTGTTCGCCAATGACGAGCGCGCGCAGGCGATGCTCGTCGCCGTCTACGACAATCTCGGCAAGGGCGCGTCAGGCGCTGCCGTCCAGAACATGGACCTGGTGCTCAAGGGAGCCGCCTGAGCGGCTCTTCTTTCAGGCGCGGGCGGGGAGCGGATAGGCGCCTTTCGTCCCGCGCAAATGGGCGACCGCAAAGCCGAGCACGACAATCGCGAAGGCGTGGTGCGCAAGCGCCCAGTGGAAGGGAACGACCAGAAGCAGGGTCGAGATGCCGATAATGGCCTGGGCGACGATCAGGCCGACGACGATCAGCGCGCGGGCGCGATGGGGCTGCGCCTCCCCTGCCCTCCACACTGACACCGCGTGGATGATGGCGAAGACCAGCAGCACATAGGCGCCCATGCGGTGCACGAACTGGACGGTCTTGGGGTTCTCGAAGAAATTTGCCCAGGCCGGAGACATGGCGAGCAGGCCATCGGGCCAGAGACGGCCGTCGATCATCGGCCAGGTGTTGAAGGTGAGGCCCGCATGGAGGCCGGCCACCAACGCGCCGAGATAGATCTGAAGGAGCACGAGCAGAACCAGCCAGCCGGCCTGGGTCGCGCTCTCGGCACGCGCCGGGCGTGCGCTGTGCGGGGCAAGCCCGCGGGCGACATACATGACGCCGGTGAATATGATGCAGGCGAGCGTGAGATGCACCGCCAGTCGGTACTGCGAGACGCTAACGCGCTCCGACAGGCCCGAGGCTACCATCCACCAGCCGATGAAGCCCTGCAGGCCGCCGAGCGCGAGCAGCACGAGCAGGCGCGGCTTCATGGCCTGTTCGAGCCGGCCGGTCAGCCAGAAGAAGGCGAGCGGCAGCGCGAAGATGATGCCGACCGAGCGCGCGATCAGCCGGTGCGCCCATTCCCACCAGAAGATGACCTTGAACGCCTCCAGGCTCATGCCCCGGTTGATCTCCTGATATTGCGGGATCTGGCGGTACTTCTCGAGTTCCTCCAGCCATTCGGTCTCGGTCAGCGGCGGGATCACGCCGTGGATCGGCGCCCATTCCGTGATCGAGAGGCCCGAGCCCGTAAGACGCGTCGCGCCGCCGACGACAAAGAGCGTGAAGAGCACGAGGAGCACGCTGTAGAGCCACCAGCGCACCATCGCGCGATTGCGTTCCAGCGTTGACGTCGAGGGTAGGCGGGCAGACAGGGAGGCTGTGGTCATGCCGATCCACTGAACCCTCGGCTCGATGCATGCAAGAGGGTCCCACGTGACATGCCGTCGCGCGAATTCACCGGGCGATGTCGGGAGCGGAGCAGACGCCGCGTCCTCGGACCGAATGCAGCAATGGGGTGCTACCATGACGACGGATGTGACACGGGAAGGCAGTTTCACGCGGCTCGCGCCGAAAATCGGCTGGGCGATGTCGGGGCTGTTCGCGCTCTTCATGCTTGGCGCGTCGGTCACCCCGAAGCTGGCGGCGATGCCGGTTGCCGAGGAGACGATGGCGGCTCTGGGCTGGCCTGCGGGCTATACGGTGCCGATCGGCCTCGCCGAACTCGTCTTCACCATCCTCTTCCTCATTCCACGCACGGCGCTGCTTGGAGCGGTTCTCTTAACCGGCCTGCTTGGCGGGGCGATGGCGACGCATATGCGCATCGAGAGCCCGCTCCTGAGCCATACCCTGTTCAGTCTCTATCTCGGCATCTTCCTATGGGGCGGCCTGTGGCTTCGCGACGCAGGCGTCCGCAGGCACCTGCCCTTTCGCCGCTGAGCCGTTGCGCGGCAAGGCGACGGGCGATAGAAGCCCGACATGCCAACGCGCCTCAAGAAGCTGATCGGTACGGTGATCCTCGTGATCCTCGTCTGCGTCTATGCCTTCCTCGCCACGCTGATCGCCGTGGCGCAGCTGGCGGAATCGGGCCCACTCGTCCACCTGGCCTATTTCCTATTCACCGGCCTGCTGTGGGTACTGCCGGCGATGCTGATCATCAAGTGGATGGCCACGCCCTCGCGGCGCGAGCGCGAGGACCTCACACGGTAACGAGGCGACGACGGGCGTTCGCCACGGTCGTGAAGCCGCTCAGCATGGTCCGGATGTAGGCAACGTCCTGGAACCGTCCATTCACCGAGATGCGCGGCAGCGCGTGCAGGTGCTCACGGTGGGCGGCCTGAAGGACGCCGTGACGGGTTGTTACGGCCGACACATAGCCAGCCTCCGCCGCCAGCCTGACCTCGCGCTCGCCGACCGCTTCGGCGTGCCCATAGGGATAGGCGAAGTGTCTGACTTCGGCGCCCAGCCTTTCGCGCAGGACTTGACCGCTTTCCACGATCTCGTGCCGTGCGTCTTCCTCAGGGAGACGCCTGAGCGAAAAATGATGAAGCGTATGCGCGCCGATCGTGCCGAGCGGGTGATCCGAGATCGTCTTCAGTTCTTCCCAACTCATGAGCCGCTCGCGTCCGGCGGGCGGTGCCACCGCAGGGTCGAGGCCTTTCAGGAACACCTGCTGGTCGGCCTCCTCCAGATCGCGCGCGACATGCGCGAAAAGCGCTGCGGCCGCCTGCTTCTTCTCGGACAGCGTGCCAGCGGCCAGGTCCACTGGGCCGGAAGGCGTCGGATAGCTCAGGGTATTCTTCGACGAGACGATCCGATCGACCTCCTCCCACCAAAGCGCGACCTTGCCGTCGACCAGTGCCGGCGCGGCATAGATCGTGAAGGGAGCCTGATGCGCCTCGAACACCGGCAGCGCGTTGACAAGATTGTCGAGATAGCCGTCGTCGAGCGTGACGGCGGCGAACTTGCGGGCCGTGCCCTTGCGAAGCGCCGCCACCGCCTCGTCCATCGAGACGAGCGCATAGCCGAGGCGCTTCACCTCGGACAGCATGGAATCCACGAAGGCGGGCGAGACGGTCAGTCCGTCATTGAGGCCGAGCGTACCGGGCGCTTGGTCGGCGACCCGGTGCAGCATCAGGATGCAGCCGACACCCGACAGGAGCGGCGCAAGAAGGCTCGCGAGACCGGTGTGGCGGGCGACGTCCATCACCATTCGGATCTTCCTGTCGCGTGCCTCGTCCATCGCCGTCTCCCCTGCCCGCGCAAGAACGATTAGCGGCGATCGATTGCGATCCGGTTACGCGGCCTCGGTGATCCGTTCCGGTCCGTCGGGAGCGGGCTCGACTGTCGCCGCCGGGAGGATCGCGACGTCTTCGAGCCCGTCTGCATGAAGCGCTTCTGCAATCTCGACGGCGGCCGCGCTGTCAGGCTCCGCGGTCGCGACGAAGATCGACGTCTCGTCGTCGAGCAGGCTGTGGAGGTCGGCGGGATCGACCGCGCCACATTCGACCACGACGAGATCATAGGCCGCGGCAAGCGAGGCGAGGATCATCGGCAGGCGCTGGACGCCGCGCAGCGCACGTTCGAGATCGGCGGTGCCCTTGGGAATCACGTGTGCTTCCGAATAGAGATCGCCGTGGATGGTCTGCGTCAGCTGGCATTCCGAGCAGAGCAGATTGGTGATGCCCGCATAGCTGCCGCTTTCCAGCATGGCCGACGAGACGCTGCCGGTTTCGGTGAGATCGACGAAGATCGCCCGGAGACCGCCATCTGCCGCCTCGCGAAGCGTTTGCGCAGAGCTTGCCGGCGCGGCCTCGTCCCGCGGCGACACGAACAGGGCGCGGCCATGGCCCTTGTCCAGCATCATGGAAACCGCACCAGGAGCAGTGACCGCAATCGGAGGCCGGGCGATTTCCGGCGTGTCCGGCCCGAAGCGGCGACCGCGCGGAGGTCCGGGCGGCAATGGCAGGTCGTTGACAGGCGCAACGCGGCCCGGTGCCGGGCGCAGCGCACGACCGGAAAAGAGCTCCGACAGGATGACACCGAGCACGGCGACGAGCGTCGAGCCGATGAGGGCCGCGCCGACGATCGGCACCGGCTTCGGGAAATGCGAATCGAGCGGCGGGGTGGCGCGCGAGAAGATGCGGGCATCGACCGGCAGGTAGTTGCGATCGCTTCGCGAGGAGGCCTCGCGGTACCGCGTGAGGTAGGATTCGAGCAGCGCGCGTTCGGCGGCGGCCTCGCGCTCAAGCGCGCGAAGCTGCACTTCCTGCGAGCCGGCCTGCGCGGAGGCAGCCTTCGTCCGGTTGAGCTCGGCTACGAGTTCCTGCTCGCGGCGCTCAGCGGCCGTCGCTTCGCTTTCAAGCGCCTGCAGCACCTTGGACGTCTCGGCGCGAACCTGGCGATCGACATCGGCAAGCTGCGAGCGGATGGCGCGGATGCGCGGGTGATTGTCGAGATAGACGGTCGAGAGTTCGGCGACCTGCGCGTTCAACTCGCCGCGGCGCGCGATCAGCCCCTGAACGACCGGCGAGGCGAGCACTTCCGACAGCGCATCCCCAGCGCCACCCGAGGCGAGCGCGGCGCGAACGCTGTCGGCCCGTGCGACGGCGGCCGCACGCTCGGCGCGAACGCGGCTCAGCTCGCCCGACAGATCGGCAAGTTGCGTCGTCGCAAGCACTTCGCTGTTCTGTGTCAGCAGCAGGCCGGTTTCGGCGCGGTAGGCGGCAACGCGGGTCTCGGCATCGCGGACCCGCTCGCGCAGATCGGCGATTTCGGGCTCGAGCCAGCTCGTCGCGTCGGATGTCGAGTTCTGGATTGCATCGCGCTGGAAGGCCACATAGGCGTCTGCGACTGCGTTCGGCACGCGTGCGGCAAGCTCACGATCGCCGACGCTGTATTCGATGACGATGACCCGCGAGCCCTCGATCCGGTAGACGGAAAGCCCTTCACGGACCTCGCGGATGACGCGGTCCTCGTTGGAGACGTCCCCGCGATCGCTGGCGAGTCCGATTGCCATGAGCAGGCGCGAAAGCGTGCCGGGCTCGGCCTGGAACTGCGGATGAGCGGCGAGGTTCAGCTGGCGAACGACCGTGCGGACGATGTCCTGCGAGGCGATGACCTCGACCTGGCTCGCAACGCCTTCGTCGCTCAGGGCGGCATCCGGCAAGGCCGCATCCTGCGTCGGTCGCGTGAAGATCGATTCGCTGGTCTCGATGAGAACGCGGGTCGCGGCGCGGTATTGCGGGTCGGCCGTCACCGCGTAGTAGGCGGCGAGGCCGGTCACGAGGCCGACGAACAGGACCACCCAGAGGAAGCGCGCGAAGATGCCGCGCACAAGAGCACGCAGGTCGATATCAACGTCGTCGCCGGCCGAACTCATGCCAATGCCCCGATCATCACACTTACACGATGGACCGATAAGTAAACGGTCATGGTAACTGGAGCGTTAAGGCAGTCGCGGCCGAGCTTTACCGCTCGTTAACCATGGTGATCCCATAAGAGTTCATCATCAGCTCGGTCGAGGTCCGCATTTCCATGAAGGTACGCGCCGCCATCGCATTGGTGCTATTGGCAGCAACCGGCCTTTCGGCATGCGCGAGCTACCGACCCGCGCCCGCGGCATTTTCCGAGGCGGTCCACGCGCCTTACGTGCTCGACGCGGGCGACCGCGTTCGCGTGACCGTCTTCGACGAAGAGACGCTGACCAACTCCTATGCGATCGACCAGGCGGGCTACATCGCCTTCCCGCTCGTCGGCGCGGTGGCCGCGCGAGGCTTCACGCTCGCCCAGGTCGAAGAGACGATCGCGACCAAGCTGCGCCAGGGCTATCTGCGCAATCCGGACGTCTCGATCGAGGTCGAGACCTATCGGCCGGTCTTCATCATGGGCGAAGTCGGCTCGGCCGGGCAGTATTCCTACGTTCCCGGAATGACCGTGCAAAAGGCGATCGCGTCTGCCGGTGGCTTCACGCCGCGCGCGCAACAGGCGAGCGTCGACATCACGCGAGAGGTCAATGGAGAGATCATGACCGGCCGCGTGCCGACGACCGATCTCGTCCTGCCCGGCGACACGCTCTACATCCGCGAGCGGCTCTTCTGACCGTGAGCGCGGGTTCGCTTCGCATCGTCCACTGTTTCCGCTCGCCGGTCGGCGGCGTCTTCCGGCACATCCGCGACCTTGCCGAATACCATGCCGCCGCAGGCCATCAGGTCGGCATCGTCTGCGATTCCACCACCGGCGGAGCGCTCGAGGAACGCCTGATCGAGGAGTTGCGACCGAAACTCGCGCTCGGGATCAGGCGTCCGGCGATGCAGCGCCATATCGGGCCGGGCGACGCGCTGTCGGCGCTGAAGACCTACCAGGCGATAAGGGCGATGCAGCCCGACATCCTGCACGGCCACGGCGCCAAGGGCGGTGCGTTCGCGCGCGTCTTCGGCACGCTGATGCGCCGCACCGGCCGCAAAGTGGCGCGGGTCTATACGGCACATGGCGGCGTTCTCCATTATGACGAGAAGAGCGCCAAGGGCCGGGTGATGTTCGCCATCGAGCGGCAGCTTGTGCGGATGTCCGACCAGATTCTGTTCGTCTCGGAGTTCGAGCGCGGGGCGTTCCACGCCAAGATCGGGCGGACGAAGACGCGCGAGGCGCTCGTCTATAACGGGCTGCGCGAGGCCGAGTTCGAGCCTGTTGTGCCGGAGCCGGACGCGGCCGACCTTCTCTACATCGGCGCCATGCGCGATCTCAAAGGTCCGGATCTCTTGATTGACGCGATCGCGCAGGCGGAGACGCGCAGCGGGCGGCAGATTACCGCGCTGATGGTCGGTGATGGCGAGGACCTGCCGCGCTACAGGGCACAGGCCGAGCGGCTGGGGCTGGGCGAGCGCATCCGCTTCGAGCCGCCGATGCCGGCGCGCCGGGCGTTTTCCCGTGCGAAGGCGATCGTCGTCCCGTCGCGCGCGGAAGCGATGCCCTACATCGTCCTGGAGGCGCTCGCCGCCGGCATGCCGATGATCGCTACGACGGTCGGCGGCATTCCCGAGATCTTTCGGCCGGGCTCCCCTGCCCTCGTCGCGCCCGATGCCGGCGACCTTGCGCAGCGGCTCGTCGACCTCGTCGGCGATCCGGCGGGCTTCATGCGGCACATGCCCGACCGGGACGAACTGCGGGCCCGATTCGGGGTCGACGTGATGGCGTCCGAGATCGAAACCATCTACCGCGCCCTCACCCGCTAAACTCCCACCGCTCCGCTCAAGTCTTTCTTAGTCGGTCTACCGTAAGGTTCGCGGCTGCGAGGACTAGACGATGAACGAAGCCCATTCCGGCGGCAAGCTGACCCGCCAAGCAGTCAGGCAGCTCGACACCGCCTCCCTGGACACGATCGCCGATGGCGAGATCGGGCCGCTGGCGAGACGCATCGCCGAGCAGTACCGCCGCGATTCGCTGTCGCCGATCTTCGTGACCGGCGTTCTGCGGTTGACCGAGTTCCTCCTGCTGCTTCTTGCGGGCCTTATCATCCAGGCGCTCTATCTCGGCTTCGGCAATGGCGTGGACTGGTTCTACGCCGGCGCGTCCGCGGCCGGAGCCGTCATGGCCGTGTTCCTGCTCGAGTTCATGGACGGCTACCAGATCCCGTACCTGCGCCGGTCTCTGGCCAATATGAGCCGCACGCTGCTCGCATGGGCGGGCTCCCTTGCGATCATCGCGCTGGCCGGCTTCTTCCTGAAGGTCTCTGGCGAATTCTCCCGCGTCTGGTTCGCAGGCTGGCTTGTTTCCGGTGCCGGCATCCTGATCGTCAGCCGCATCGTGACTGGCATTCTGGTTCGCCGCTGGGGCCGCAACGGGCGCATGGAGCGCCGGGCCGTCATCGTCGGCGGCGGGGAGCGCGCCGAGAGGCTCATCCGTTCGATCGAGAACGACAGCGGCAACGATATCCGCATCTGCGGCATCTTCGACGATCGCGGCGGCGAGCGTTCCCCGGACCTCATCGCCGGCTATCCAAAGCTCGGCACGGTGAGCGCGCTGGTCGAATTCGCCCGTGTCGCGCGCATCGACATGCTGATCGTGTCGCTGCCGCTCTCTGCGCAGGAGCGTGTGCTCCAGATGCTGAAGAAGCTGTGGGTGCTGCCGGTCGACATCCGGCTGTCGGCCCATTCGAGCGAACTTCGCTTTCGCCCGCGCGCCTACTCCTATGTCGGCTCGGTGCCGATGCTCGACATCTTCGACCGACCAATCAATGGCTGGGATTCGGTCGCCAAGCGGACGTTCGACATCGTCATGTCGCTGATCGGCATCATCGCGTTCTCGCCGATCATGCTGGCGACCGCGATCGCCATCAAGCTCGACAGCAAGGGGCCGGTGCTCTTCAAGCAAAAGCGCTACGGCTTCAACAACGAGATGATCGAGGTCTACAAGTTCCGTTCGATGTATGTGGACCAGGCCGATGCCTCGGCCAACAAGCTGGTGACCAAGGGCGACCCGCGGGTCACGCGCGTCGGTCGGTTCATCCGCAAGACCTCGATCGACGAGCTCCCGCAATTCTTCAACGCGCTCAAGGGCAACCTGTCGCTGGTCGGCCCGCGTCCGCATGCGGCGCTCGCGAAGGTGCACACGCGTCTCTACCATGAGGTCGTCGACGGCTATTTCGCGCGCCACCGGGTGAAGCCCGGCGTCACCGGCTGGGCGCAGATCAATGGCTGGCGCGGCGAGACGGACGTCGACGAGAAGATCATGAAGCGCACGGAGCACGATCTCGAATACATCGAGAACTGGTCGCTCTGGCTCGACCTGAAGATACTTGTCCTGACGCCGATCCGGCTCCTGAAGACGGAAAACGCCTATTGAGCGCGGTCGACGCCAGACTTGATCGCGGAACCATCGACCGCGCGCTGATCCTGTTTACGGCCAAGGCAGCGGTGTTTCTAGGCGCCGTCCTGACCGGCTTCGTCATCATCGAGCCCGCCCCGCACGAGATCGTGCTCGCAGCCTTGATGGGCATCTGGGCGCTGACCGGCATGCGCATCGGCGCGGCCACGGCGCCGCTTCTGATCGCCGTCGTGCTGCTCGTCTGCGGCGGCATGCTCTCCATGCTGCAGATGCAGACGCTGAACGATGCGCCGACATATCTCGCCGTGTCGTTCTTCCTCGGCATGACGGCGGTCTTCTACGCAACAGTTCTCCAGGCACGACCGGACTTCTACGGCGTTATCACGGCCGGCTGGATCATCGGCGCGCTCGGCACGGGGCTACTGGGCATCGCAGGCTATTTCGGGATTGCGCCCGGCGACATGTTCACCGTCTTCGGGCGAGCGGCCGGCGCCTTCAAGGACCCGAACGTGTTCGGGCCGTATCTCGTCTTCCCGGCGACCTGGCTCTACTATCGCCTACTGACGGGCAATCCGCTCAAGATGCCGGTGATTGCCGCCGCGCTGATGATCCTGCTCTTTTCGATCTTCCTGTCGTTTTCGCGCGGAGCATGGGGACTGACCGTTTTCAGCTTCGCGACGCTCACCTTCGCGCTTCTCATCCGGTCGCGGAGCCCCCGCTTCCGCTTCCGGCTGATCGCCATGACAGTGGTGGCGATCTTCCTGATCGCGATCGCCTTCGTCATCGCCGTGCAGATTCCGGCTGTGGCCGAATTGTTCGAGATCCGCGCCCAGCTCGTCCAGCCCTATGACGGCGCGCGAACCGGTCGTTTCGCGCGGTTCATTCCGGGCTTCCTGCTCGCGATGGAGCGGCCGTTGGGCATCGGCATCCTGAGGTTCAGCTCGATCTTCGGCGAGGACCAGCACAATATCTGGCTGAAAATGCTGCTCGACTATTCCTGGCTCGGCTTCGCCGCCTTCCTGTCGCTCGTCGTCATGACACTCGTCGGCGGCTTTCGCATCCTGCTGCGCGAGCGGCCATGGCAGCCCTATCTCTTCGTCGCCTATGTCTGCTTCATCGGACACGTTCTTCTCGGCACCATCATCGATCTCAACCACTGGCGCCATTTCTGGCTCCTGGTCGGCCTGATCTGGGGCGCGATGGCGCTCGAGCGGCGGTGGCAGTCAGGCAGGATCGGTCCAGATCCAGCCTGACGCAGTGGCGCTGGCCGAGTACGCTCGATCTCTTTACATCCAAACGTTTTAGCAATCAGATTCTCACAGCCGCCCACCGTGCGGTGCTGTGGAAGAGGAATTCATGACTGTCAGGCCAATCGTAAAGGCGTTCTTCGACAAGCGAACATCTTCGATACAGTATGTCGCCACCGATCCTGCAACGAAGAGATGCGCGATCATCGACCCGGTTCTGGATTATGATGAGAAGTCCGGCTCGACCGCGACGATCAATGCGGATGCGATCCTCGACTATGTCGCCAGCGAAGGGCTCAAGGTCGAGTGGATCCTCGACACGCATCCCCATGCCGACCATTTCTCGGCCGCTCGGTACTTGAAGGCCAAGACCGGTGCGCCAACGGCGATCGGCGAGCAAATCACAGATGTGCAGGCCCTCTGGAAGGACTTCTACAACTGGCCGGATTTTCCGGCTGACGGCTCGCAATGGGACAGGCTTTTCGCCGAGGGCGAGAATTTCCTGATCGGAGAGCTGCCGGGAAAGGTGCTGTTCTCGCCGGGCCATACGCTTGCTTCGATCACCTATGTGATCGGCGACGCGGCCTTCGTGCACGACACGCTGTTCATGCCGGATTCCGGCACGGCGCGCTGCGATTTCCCGGGAGGATCGGCGAAGCGTCTCTGGAACTCGATCCAGCAGATCCTCGCGCTGCCGGACGAGACGCGTGTCTTCGTCGGCCATGACTATCAGCCTGGCGGGCGGGAGCCGATGTGGGAATCGACAGTCGCCGAGCAGAAGGCGTCGAACACGCACGTCTCGAAATGCACGACGGAAGCGGAGTTCGTCGCCCTGCGCGAAGCGCGCGACAGGACGCTGCCGATGCCAAAGCTCATCCTGCATGCGCTGCAGGTCAACATGAATGGCGGCCGTCTGCCCGAGCCCGAGGCCAATGGCCGGCGGTACCTGAAGGTGCCGCTCGACCTGCTCGGCGGTGCATCCTGGGAGTGATAGACTGAAACGCGCGACGGAACGAGACGCCGCCCATTGGAGCCGCAGGCCGGCGAGACCGTGACAGGAGAGACCCAATGACAGAGTTCACCCCGCTCGCGTCGCTATTCGGCGGTGCGCTGATCGGCCTGTCGGCCGTCCTCCTGATGCTCTGGGAAGGCCGCATCGCCGGAATCAGCGGCATAGCCGGCCGCCTGCTGCCGCCTTATGCCGACACGGCTTTCCCGTCGCGCTTCGGCTTCGTCATCGGCCTGGTCGCCGCGCCGCTGGCGATCATGGCCCTGACGGGCGATGCGATTGAGCAGACCGTCTCGTCCAACGTCCCGCTGATGGTCGCTGCCGGGCTCCTCGTCGGGTTCGGTTCGGTCTGGGGCAATGGATGCACTTCCGGCCATGGTGTCTGCGGCTTGTCGCGGCTCTCGAAGCGCTCGTTCGTGGCAACCGGCATCTTCATGACGGTCGCCATCGTCACCGTGTTCATCAGCCGACATATTCTCTGAGGCCAGCCCATGTCCTTCCTCGTCAATCTCGGCCTCGGCCTCCTCTTCGGCATCGGCCTCGTGCTCTCCGGCATGGGCGACCCGGCCAAGGTACTGAACTTTCTGGACCTGTTCGGCACCTGGGACCCGTCGCTCGCCTTCGTCATGGGCGGCGCCGTCATCGTGGCCTTCATCGGCTATCGCGTGGTTCTGAAGCGCCCTGCCCCGATTGTCGGCGACCGGTTCCATCTGCCGAGCCGCACGACCATCGACAGCCAGATCATCGTCGGCCCTGCGATCTTCGGCGTCGGCTGGGGCCTCGGCGGCTTCTGCCCCGGGCCGGCGCTGACCGCGCTCGGCCTGGGGGCAACAGGCACCCTTGCCTTCGTCCCGGCCATGATCCTCGGCATGTGGGCGGCGCGTCTTCTGGCGCAAAGCGGGCAAGGCATCCGCGCGGCTTGACACGGGACGCCGACGCGTCGCCCGGCGTACCGCGCGCCCGAAGGCGGGAGAAAATCTGGTCTGGAAGGTGAATGGGACCCCGGTCAAGTCCCTGGCTTTATTGGTCGGAGCGGCCGGATTCGAACCGACGACCCCTTGACCCCCAGTCAAGTGCGCTACCGGGCTGCGCTACGCTCCGAGCCGGTGGAAGCCCTATAGTCTCGGTGGGTGGAGCGCAAGACCGAAAATGGGTCGCGCGCCGGAATGCACGTCAGCCTTCAGCGGACATGATCGAGCAGCCGCTTGCATTCCAGAAGGTCGAACAGCGCTTCCTGCAGGAGAGCCCGGTTGTCGCGCGACAGGCGGCCGTCATCGGCCTCGACGGGGCCATCCTCCTCGGCCTTGCCGAGCCCGAAGAAGCGGCGGCTCGGCTTTGCCTTCGCCTGGCCGACCAGCACCTCGTCCTCGACCGCGCGCACGGCCTCGATGTCGGCCTCCGTCTGGCGCGCCTCGGCCTGGCGGCGCTGGGTGATCGCCTCGACGGCGGCCACGTCGCCGCTGCCGATCGAGACCAGGAACTGGTTGCCGTTCTCCTTGAGGAGCCGCTGCACGCCCTTGATGGTGTAGCCCTGGTCGTAGAGCATGTGCTTGATGCCCTTGATCAGTTCCACGTCCTGCGGGCGATAGTAGCGGCGGCCGCCGCCGCGCTTCATCGGCTTGATCTGGTTGAAGCGCGTTTCCCAGAAGCGCAGCACGTGTTGCGGCAGGTCGAGGTCTTCGGCGACCTCGCTGATGGTTCGGAACGCGTCGGGACTCTTGTCCATGCTGGCCTCCTCGGCGCCATCCCTGCATGAGCGTGCTGCACGAGGCGCCAAGGCCCCGTGTATTGCGACGGCACGAATCGCCGTCATTTCAGCGTGTTGTCAGGGAGAATTCAAGGAGACGGCGGGTTTGTCCAAAGCCGATCAGGCATCGTCCTTGGCGGCGACGCGCTTCTTGTCGACCTTGCGGGTCTTGTGGCTGTCGAGAATGCGCTGCTTCAGCACGTTCGACGCCTTAAAGGTCATGACCTTGCGCGGGAGGATCGGGACCTCCTCGCCGGTCTTTGGATTGCGGCCGATGCGCTCGTTCTTGGCGCGGACCTGAAAGGTCGCAAAGGAAGACAGCTTGACGGTCTCGCCACGCACGATCGCATCGCAGACCTCGTCGAGAACCATCTCGACCAGATGCGCGGACTCCGTCCGGGACAGGCCCACCTTTCGGTAGACCGCCTCCGCTAGGTCGGCGCGCGTTATGGTCTTACCCCCCATCCCTTCCACCGATCTGAAATAACTGCAGAATTAGCAATATTTATTGACGTTAAGAAATTGGATGAAGCGGGTCAAGGAGAGAAGCCCGAATCATGGTTGACCCGATGTTACCGGGCCTACCAGCGGACCAGAACCGCGCCCCAGGTGAAGCCGCCGCCCATGGCTTCCAGGAGCACGAGGTCGCCCTTCTTGATGCGCCCGTCGGAGACCGCCGTGTGCAGCGCCAGCGGCACGGAGGCGGCCGACGTGTTGCCGTGGCGGTCGACGGTGATGACGACCTTTTCCTCGGCAATCCCAAGCTTCTTAGCGGACGCGTCGATGATGCGCTTGTTGGCCTGGTGGGGCACGAACCAGTCGATGTCGTTTGCCGTGATGCCGGCCTGCGAGAAGACCGCTTCGATCACATCCGTGATCATGCCAACGGCATGCTTGAAGACTTCGCGGCCTTCCATGCGCAGATGGCCGACCGTGCCCGTCGTCGAGGGGCCACCATCCACATAGAGCTTCTCGCGGTGCGACCCGTCGGAACGCAGGCTGGCGGCGAGGATGCCGCGGTCGCCGATCGCGCCCTCGCCCTCGACGGCCTCCAGCACCACAGCGCCGGCCCCGTCGCCGAACAGCACGCAGGTCGAGCGGTCGTTCCAGTCGAGGATGCGCGAGAAGGTCTCCGCGCCGATGACGAGCGCGCGCTTCACGTTGCCGCCGCGGATATGCAGGTCGGCGTTCTGGATCGCATAGACGAAGCCGCTGCAGACCGCCTGCATGTCGTAGGCAAAGCCGTGATGCATGCCCAGCCGGTTCTGGATTTCGACCGCGGTCGCCGGGAAGGTGTTGTTGGGCGTCGACGTCGCCAGCACGATCAGGTCGATGTCGGCCGGCGTCAGCCCGGCATTGGCGAGCGCGTCGCGCGCGGCCGCTTCACCAAGCGATGCCGTCGTCTCTTCTGCACTGGCGAGGTAGCGCTGGCGGATGCCAGTGCGCTGCACGATCCACTCGTCCGACGTCTCGACCATGCCTTCGAGATCGATGTTGCGCACGAGACGCGCTGGCAGCGCGGAGCCCGTGCCGCGGATGACTGACCTGACTACCATGATCTACCTTGCTGCCGCCTCGGCTTCTGTCGCCGGGCGGCGTCCGTGGAACGAGGACAATTCTTCCGCGATGCCGTCGAGCAGCTTCGCGCGCACCATGTCGTAGCCGAGTTCGACGGCGGCGGCGAAGCCTTCCGCGTCGGTCGAGCCGTGGCTCTTCACCACGATGCCGTTGAGCCCGAGGAAGACGCCGCCATTCGCCTTGCGCACGTCCATCTTCTCGCGCAGCCGCGCAAAAGCGTCGCGCGCGAAGAGATAACCGATGCGCGACATCAGCGTGCGGCCCATGGCTTCCTTCAGGTACTCGCCAAGTTGCTTGGCCGTGCCTTCGGCGGTCTTCAGCGCGATGTTGCCGGAAAAGCCCTCGGTCACGACCACGTCGACGGTGCCCTTGCCGATGTCGTCGCCCTCGACGAAGCCGTGATAGGCGAGCGACTTCAGCTCCGCCTCGCGCAGCAGGCGTCCCGCCTCGCGGACCTCCTCCTGACCCTTGATCTCTTCCACACCGACATTGAGGAGGCCCACAGTCGGCCGCTCGACGCCGAGAATGGCACGCGCCATGGCAGCACCCAGAATGCCGAAATCGACGAGCTGCTGCGCGTCCGCGCCGATGGTGGCGCCGACATCGAGCACGACGCTCTCTCCGCGCCGCGTCGGCCAGATCGCCGCGATCGCCGGACGCTCTATGGCCGCCATGGTGCGCAGGCAGAATTTCGACATCGCCATCAGCGCGCCGGTGTTGCCGGCCGAGACGCAGACGTCCGCCTCGCCGTTCTTCACGGCCTCGATCGCCTTCCACATCGACGACTTCCAGCGACCGCGCCTGAGCGCCTGGCTAGGCTTGTCATCCATCTTCACCGACACTTCGCAGTGCACGAAGGTCGAGCGTTCGGCCAGCGCCGGAAGGCCAGCGATGACGGGCTTCACGATCGCCTCGTCGCCATAGATGACAAAGCGCGCGTCCGGGCGACGCTGCGCGACCTGAACGAGGCCGGGCAGGATTTTCGCCGGGCCGTGGTCACCGCCCATTGCGTCGATGGAAATGCGTATCAAGCCGGTCTGGTCCCGTGGCGCGGCGCTTCGGCGCGGAAGAAGTCGAAATTCGCGGCGAAAATAGCGGTTTTGGACGCCGGCACAACAGCCATTGCGGCTGCCGAAAGGAAAATCACAAGCGATCCTTGAGCGCGCGAAGCTTCTGCTGCAGCGGACCATCTGGCTCGGGCGCCTCGTCCTTGGCGACAAAGGTCGCGCCGTCCTTGCGGGGGTAAGGGTCGAGCTCGAGCGCGAAGAACTCTTCCGCGACCTGGCCGGCATCGATCGTGTCGCCCTCGAAGGTTTCCGGCAGGTCGGGGCCGTCCGGGTCGATCACCATCTCGCCGCCTTCGAGCTTCGGCCTGGTGAGCTTGGAGCCGGCCGGCACGTAGAGCGCCTCGAACTCGGCGTCGATCTCGGTGGGGATCGGATCGCCGCTTGCCACGCAGATCTGTTCGAGCTTCGCCTCGATACGGCCGGCGACCCTGACCCCGCTCGAGCGCCACGCCTCGACGAGCAGCGTGGCCTTCAACGCCTCGATGGCGTTGAGGCCGTGGATTTCGGCGAGCGCCGAGCGCTGGTCGGCATCGGCCTCGATCTCGACCGGCATGCCCTTCTTGGGCAGCCGTCCGACATGGACCGGGAAGGAAATCGGGCTCGGCTCGGGCATGCTCATGATTGCGGTTCCGTGACAGGCGTGGGCGCCGGGAAGCGGATCGCACCGGACAGGATTTCGGCCTCCTCCTGCGCGGCGAGCGCTGCATGCGTCGTCAGGAGATGGCGCGCGAGATTGTCGGCCTCAGGCCACGCCGCAGCATCCGGCCTGACGTTTCGCGCCAATGCGGCTGACAGATCGGCGGCGTCGCCGGCGAGAAGCGCCTTCTGATACGATTCGGCGCGACCGTAGAACATTTTGGCAAGGCGCTTCATGCGCTTGGGCACCGACGTGTCGCCGATGCCGAGCTCGCGCAGCGAATGGTCGATGTCCTTGAAGAATTCGTCGGTAAGCTCCTGGGCGATGTCGGCGAGCGGCTTGCTGGCGCCGCGTGCGCGCTCCAGGAACAGGATCATGTGCAGGGAAAGCATTTCATAGCGACCGAGCGGGGTATCGGGCACGGCCCAATCCGAATAGAACACGGGTTGCCGCGCGGCCGCCACGATTTGCTCATAGATCGCGTCGGTGACGTCCTGGTTCTGGCGGCGAGAGCGACCGAAGAGCCTGGAGAACATGGAAACTGGCTCCCTGGAAAAGGCGTTGCGAGGCGATGTTGCAACGGGGCTTCAGCTGGTTTACCGCTTTTGCCGGCCTGCGCAAGACCGGCCGGGAACGGGGATGACATGACGAATCTAGTGACTGCACGCGCCAATGCCACCCGCTCGGCGCCGCTTCTTGCGAGCCTTTTCGCCGCATTGGCACTTGCCGGCTGCAACACGGTCGAGAGCCTTACCCCCGGGGAAACGATAAGCAGCGGCTACGTGGTCGACGAGGAGACGCTGGCGCTGGTGCCGGTCGGCTCGAGCCGCGAGCAGGTGCTGCTGTCGCTCGGCACGCCTTCCACGACGGCCACCTTCGACACCGAAGTCTTCTATTACATCTCCCAGACGCGCCGCCGCGCGGTGGCTTTCATGCAGCCGCGCGTCGTCGACCAGCGCGTGCTCGCCGTCTATTTCGGCGCCGACGGCCGCGTGACGCAGATCGCCAATTACGGCATGCAGGACGGGCGCGTGTTCGACTTCATCTCGCGCACGACGCCGACGGCCGGGCGCGACCAGAACTTCATCCAGCAGCTCATCTCCGGCGTCGCCAGCGGCGGCTCGACTCCGAACCCGTTCGGCGCGCGCTAAACATGGGCGCCCTTCCGGGGCACTTCGCCACGGGACAGAAGTGAAAAGAGCCGCGGGATCGCTCCCGCGGCTCTTTGATTTCGTGGCTGTCCGGATCAGTGGGCCAGGACGGCCAGGAGCAGGAGCGCCATGATGTTGGTGATCTTGATGGCCGGGTTCACGGCCGGGCCGGCGGTGTCCTTATAGGGATCGCCGACGGTGTCGCCGGTCACCGACGCCTTGTGCGCCTCGGAGCCCTTGAGGTGCTTGACGCCGTCCTTGTCGACGAAGCCGTCCTCGAAGCTCTTCTTCGCATTGTCCCAGGCACCGCCGCCCGACGTCATCGAGATGGCGACGAACAGGCCGTTGACGATCACGCCCAGAAGCGAGGCGCCCAGTGCGGCGAAGGCCGAGGCCTTGGAGCCGGAGATCAGGAGCACGCCGAAATAGACCACCAGCGGTGCGAGCACCGGCAGCAGCGACGGGATGATCATCTCCTTGATAGCCGCCTTGGTCAGAAGGTCGACCGCGCGCGCATAGTCCGGCTTCGAGGTGCCCGCCATGATGCCCGAATCGGCCCGGAACTGGCGACGGACCTCTTCCACGATCGAGCCTGCCGCACGGCCGACGGCGGTCATCGCGATGCCGCCGAAGAGGTACGGGATCAGCCCGCCGAAGATGAGGCCGGCAACGACGTAGGGGTTCGACAGCGAGAACGACACGTCGCCCATGTCGGCGAAATACGGGTACTGGTCCGAGTTCGCCATGAAGTATTCGAGGTCGTAGGAATAGGCCGCGAACAGCACCAGCGCGCCGAGACCGGCCGAGCCGATCGCATAGCCCTTGGTGACGGCCTTGGTCGTGTTGCCCACGGCATCGAGCGCGTCGGTCGACTGGCGCACTTCCTTGGGCAGGCCCGACATTTCGGCGATACCGCCGGCATTGTCGGTGACCGGGCCGAAGGCGTCGAGCGCGACGATCATGCCGGCGAGGCCGAGCATGGTGGTCACCGCGATCGCCGTGCCGAACAGGCCGGCGAGCTGGAAGGTGGCGATGATGCCGCCGACGATGACGATGGCCGGCAGCGCCGTCGATTCCAGCGAGACCGCGAGGCCCTGGATGACGTTGGTGCCATGACCGGTGACCGACGCCTGCGCGATCGAGTTGACCGGACGCTTGTTGGTGCCCGTGTAGTACTCGGTGATCACGACGATCAGGCCCGTGACCACGAGACCGATGAGGCCGCAGATGAAGAGCGAGGTGCCGTTGATCGTCTGGCCGGCGGCGACGCCGATGTCCTGCCAGCCGACCGTGAGCGAGGTGGCGGCACCGAGCCCGACGACGGACAGCAGGCCCGTCACGATGAGGCCCTTGTAGAGAGCGCCCATGATCGAGCCGTTGGCGCCCAGCTTCACGAAGAAGGTTCCGACGATCGAGGTGATGATGCAGGTGCCGCAAATGGCAAGCGGGTAGAGCATCACGGAGCCGAGCACGTCCGATCCGGCGAAGAAGATCGCGCCGAGCACCATGGTCGCGACGACGGTGACGGCGTAGGTCTCGAAGAGGTCGGCCGCCATGCCGGCGCAGTCGCCGACATTGTCGCCGACATTGTCCGCGATCGTGGCGGGATTGCGCGGGTCGTCTTCAGGGATCCCGGCTTCCACCTTGCCGACGAGGTCGCCGCCGACGTCCGCACCCTTGGTGAAGATGCCGCCGCCGAGACGCGCGAAGATCGAGATCAGCGATGCGCCGAAACCGAGCGCGACGAGCGCGTCGATGACCGTGCGGTCACTCGAGGCATAGCCCATCGGGCCGATGAGGACCCAGTAGTAGACCGAGACGCCGAGAAGGGCGAGGCCAGCCACCAGAAGACCGGTGATCGCGCCAGCCTTGAAGGCGATGTCGAGGCCGCCCGACAGGCTGACCGAGGCAGCCTGAGCCGTGCGCACATTCGCGCGCACCGATACGTGCATGCCGATATAGCCCGCGGCACCCGACAGGACGGCGCCGATCAGGAAGCCGATCGCGGCCGTTCCCGAAAGCAACCACCACGCCAGCAGGAACACCACAACCCCGACGATGGCGATCGTCGTGTACTGGCGATTGAGATAAGCTTGCGCACCCTCCCGGATCGCTCCGGCAATTTCCTGCATGCGCGCATTGCCCTGATCGGCCGCGAGGACCGACTGCGTCGCCCAGATGGCGTACAGGACAGAAAGCAGGCCGCAGGCAATGACCACGAAAAGCATTGTCATGCCAAAATCCCTGAGTTCGGCCCGAAAGAACCCCTCCCCGGGCCATTGAGACGGACGCGGAATCGTCATCGATGCCACACCGCTCCTTCGCGATTAGGCGATGGGCTCCCCCAACGTCAAGGATTTGTTCCCGTTTTGCCCGGTCCGCGCAGGCGCTCAGGCGGAGTCTAAGGCGGGATCTGCAGTCCGCCCGCCGAGGTGGAGCCATGCGAGCGCGAGCAGGCAGAGCAGCGCGACGGGGAACACGATCCAGTTCAGCATGTCCCACCCGTGCAGCGTGTAGACGATACCCGACGACAACGACGCGAGCGCCACCGTGCCGAAGAGAACGAAATCGTGGAAGCCCTGCGCCCTGCCTTTTTCGGACGGACGGTAGGTGTCGGCGATCATGGCGGTCGAGCCGATGAAGCCGAAATTCCAGCCGAGCCCGAGCAGGATCAGCGCGGTCCAGAACTGCCAGAGATTGATGCCAGAGAGCGCGACGATGGCGCAGCCGATGAGAAGCAGCAGACCCGTTGCGACGATCGTCTCGCGCCCGAAGCGCTGGATCAGCCGGCCGGTGAGAAAGCTCGGCGCGAACATCGCCATCACGTGCCACGAAATTCCGAGCGTCGCCTCGTCAGGCGAGAAGCCGCAGCCGACCATGGCAAGCGGGGCGCCGGTCATGACGAAGCTCATCAGCGCGTATGTGCCGACGCCGCAGATCGTGCCGACGACGAAGAGCGGCTGGCGGATGATTTCACCAAGCGGTCGCGCGGGAAGTGCCGCCGTTCCGCTTACGGCCGCCTTGGGCGCGGCCCGAAGGAGCGAGAGCACCAGTGCGCCGACGGCCGCGATCACGACCATCGCGGCAAAGGAGCCCGCGAACATGACGGGCGCCAGGAGCTCGCGGGTAAAGATGACGACCTGCGGGCCAATGATCGCCGTCAGCACACCGCCCGCCAGCACGAAGGAAATCGCGCGCGCCTTGAAGGCCGGAGGTGCGGTATCGGCGGCGGCGAACCGCAATTGCTGCACGAAGGCATTGCCGATGCCGACCAGAAGCAGGCCAAGCGCAAACACCCAGAAGCTTTCGGCGTAGAGCGCCAGCGTCGCGACCGCGCCGCCGGTGGCCGTCGCGATCGTGCCCGTCATGAAGCCCATGCGCAGGCCGAGCGCGCGCAGCGCCATCGCAGCGGGAATGGCGCCGAGCGCCACGCCGACGGTGAAGGCCGTCACCGGCAGCGTCGCGAGCGACTTGTCGGCGCCGAGCAGGTAGAAGCCGGCCAGTCCGCCGAGCGAAATGGTGATTGGAGCGGCGGAACCGACGATCGCCTGGGCCGCGGCGAGAACGACCGCGGTGCGCCTGGCATCCGGGGTCTGCGCGGCCGTCACGATCAGGCCCTGACGCGCCGGGCCACCCGGTCGAGCACGGCGTTGACGAGGCCGGGCTCGTCCTCGGTGTAAAAGGCCTTGGCGATGTCGACATACTCGGTCACCACGACGGCGATCGGGACATCCTTGCGCAGCATCAACTCGTAGGTTCCGGCGCGCAGGATGGCGCGCAGCGTGGAATCGAGACGCGACAGCGGCCAGTCTTCCGTCAGGGACTGGCGGATCACCGGATCGACGGTCGTCTGGTTCTCCACCACGCCCGACAGGATCGAGCGGAACCACTGTGCGTCGGCCTCGCGATATTGCTGGCCGTCCACTTCCTTGCCGAGCCGGAAGGATTCGTATTCGGCTGCGATCTCGAGCAGGCCGCTGCCGGCGACGTCCATCTGGTAGAGCGCCTGCACGGCGGCAAGGCGCGCCGCACCGCGCTTGTTGGCGGGCTTCTGGTTCGGGGACGGCTTGGTGTCTTCGCTCAAGATCAGGCTCCGAGACGATCGCGGATGGCGATCATCGTGAGCGCCGCGCGTGCTGCGAAGCCGCCCTTGTCGCCTTCGGTCCGACGGGCACGCGCCCAGGCCTGCTCGTCGTTCTCGGTCGTCAGGATGCCGTTGCCGATCGCGGCGCTTTCCTGGACGGCGAGGTCCATCAGGCCGCGCGAGGATTCGTTGGCGACGATCTCGAAATGGTAGGTCTCGCCGCGGATGACGCAGCCGAGCGCGACGAAGCCGTCATAATGGACGCCTTCGCCTTCGGCGGCATCGAGCGCCATCGAGATCACGCCGGGGATTTCGAGCGCGCCGGGCACGGTGACGACGTCGTAGGTCGCGCCGGCCTCGTCGAGAGCGGCCTTTGCGCCTTCGAGAAGAGCGTCCGACAGATCATCGTAAAAGCGCGCCTCGACGATGAGGAGCCTCGGATTGGTGCGGGCCATTGATCTCTCCGGAAATGAGCGGCTGACTTAGGCCGAAGCGGCGCGAGAGGCAAGGCGAAGATGCCGCGCGCAAGGCTGCCATGCGGCATCGGACGGCGTTCGGCCCCTCAAAGCCCCTGCTGCGCGGCCTCCTGCAGCCGCGCGGCATAGCGCGCCATGGTGTCGATCTCGATGTTCAGCCGATCGCCGGCCTTGCGCTCACCCCATGTGGTCACGCTCAGCGAGTGCGCGATCAGGAGCACGTCGAAGCGTGTGCCCTCGACGCGGTTGACCGTCAGCGACGTGCCGTCGAGGGCGACCGAGCCCTTGGGCGCGATGAAGCGAGCGAGTTCGCGCGGCACCTCGATGGTGAAGCGCGTCGCCTCCCCTTCCTCGCGGCGTTCGACGATCTCCGCCATGCCGTCGACATGGCCCGAGACGATATGGCCACCGAGTTCGTCACCGACCTTCAGCGCGCGCTCGAGGTTGAGCCGCGTGTCCTCGGCCCAGCCGGCGGCGGACGTCAGCCTAAGCGCCTCCTCCCACGCCTCGACCTCGAACCAGCGCGTGTTGGCGCCGGCTTCCGGCAGCGCGACGACCGTCAGGCAGACGCCCGAACAGGCGATCGAGGCGCCAATCTCGATGGTGGCCGGATCGTAGCGCGTCTCGATCCGGTAGCGACGGCCCTGGTCGAGCGGCCGGACGGAGGCGATGCGGCCGACGTCCGTGACGATGCCTGTGAACATGTCAGCGTCTCCTGGTAAGTTCGCGGTAGCGGTCGCTGCCAAAACGCGCGGTGCGGATTTCGGCGAAGCCCGCCGGCGCCGCACCAAATGCGATCGGCGACACCACTAGATCACCGCCCAGTTCGACATCGCCCTCGAACAGCGCAAGGCGATCGACCAGATCGTCGGCGATCAGGGCCGCGGCAAGCGTCGCGCCACCCTCTGCCATGACCGTCATGATGCCGCGCGCGGCGAGGTCTTCCATCAGTTCGGGAAGCGCGATGCGGCCTTCATGCTGCTCGGTCGCGAGCACCGTGACGCCGGCTGCGGCCAGTGCTTCCGTGCGCGCGGGATCGATTGCCGCATCGACCGCCACCATAAGAGGAACTTCGCGCGCCGAGCGCACGAGGCGGCTGTCGAGCGGGAGGCGCGCTGCCTGGTCGAGCACGATGCGGATCGGCGAGCGGGCTTCGAGGCCGGCCAGGCGGCAGGTTAGAAGCGGATCGTCGGCCAGCGCCGTGCCGATCCCGATCATGATCGCATCGGCCTCGGCGCGCATCATATGGACCTGCGCGGACGCGATGTCTCCCGTGATCCGGACGTTTCCTTCGCCCCTGCGGCCGAGGGCGCCATCGGTTGAAATCGCAAGCTTGAGAGTCACTTCCGGGCGTTTGCTGACGGATCGAGTCAGGTAGCCGGCCATGAGGTCGCCGGCCTCGGCAGCCAATACGCCCTCGACCACCTCGATGCCGGCAGCGCGGAGGATCGCATAGCCCTTGCCTGAGACGCGGTGGTCGGGATCGTTCGCTGCGCCCACGACGCGCGTTACGCCGGAGCGCACCAGCGCTTCGGCACAGGGCGGCGTGCGCCCGTGATGCGCGCACGGTTCGAGCGTCACATAGGCGGTGGCGCCGCGTGCGCCCTCGCCGGCTTCCGCCAGCGCTTCGGTCTCGGCATGGGGGCGCCCGCCGATCGCGGTCACGCCGCGCCCGATGATGGCGCCATCGCGCACGATAACGGTAGCGACCGAGGGATTTGTCGCCGTGCGGCCGAGATTTCGGCGCGACAGGCGGATTGCCGCTGCCATGAATCGCCGGTCGGCTTCCGGGCCGCCCATCAGTTGCGCTCGCGCTCCTCGTCGCCGCCGAGCTCGCCCAGCAATTCGTGGAAGTCCTTCGCTTCGCGGAAATTGCGATAGACCGAGGCGAAGCGGACATAGGCGACGTCGTCGAGCGCCTTCAGCGCTTCCATGACGAGGTTACCGATCTCACCCGAGGGAATGTCGGTCTCGCCGGAGCTTTCGAGCTGGCGGACGATGCCGGAGACGGCGCGGTCGATGCGGTCCGGCTCGACATTGCGCTTGCGCAGCGCGGTCTCGACGGAGCGCTGCAGCTTGTCCCGGTCGAACGGCACCTTGCGGCCGGACTTCTTCACCACGACGAGGTCGCGCAACTGCACGCGCTCGAATGTCGTGAAGCGGCCGCCGCAATCGGGGCACACGCGGCGGCGGCGGATCGCGGCGCCGTCTTCGGCGGGCCGCGAATCCTTCACCTGGGTGTCCTCGGACTGGCAGTACGGGCAGCGCATCGACCGGCCGGCCTCAGCCCATATAGGCGTACATGGGGAAGCGGTCGCAAAGCGCCTCGACGCGGGCGCGCACAGCCTGCTCGACGCCGGCATTGCCCTCGTCGGAATTGGCGACCTTCAGCCCGTCCATGACCTCGGCGATCAGCTGGCCGATCTCGCGAAACTCCGCGACGCCGAAGCCGCGCGTGGTGCCGGCCGGCGTGCCGAGACGGATGCCCGACGTCACGAAGGGCTTCTCGGGGTCGAACGGGATGCCGTTCTTGTTGCAGGTGATGTGCGCACGCCCAAGTGCGGCCTCGGCGCGCTTGCCGGTGGCGTTCTTCGGGCGCAGATCGACGAGCATCGAATGGTTGTCGGTGCCGCCCGACACGATGTCGAGGCCGGTTTCGATCAGGCTTGCGGCGAGCGCCTTGGAGTTGGCGACCACGTCATGTGCATAGGTCTTGAACTCCGGCTGCAGCGCCTCGCCGAAGGCGACCGCCTTGGCGGCGATGACGTGCATCAGCGGTCCGCCCTGCAGGCCCGGGAACACGGCCGAATTCAGCTTCTTCGCCAAATCCTCGTCATTGGTGAGGATCATGCCGCCGCGCGGGCCGCGCAGCGACTTGTGCGTCGTCGAGGTGACGACATGGGCGTGCGGGATCGGCGATGGATGCGCGCCGCCGGCGACGAGCCCCGCAATATGCGCCATGTCGACCATCATATAGGCGCCGATCGAATCGGCGATCTCGCGGAAGCGCTTCCAGTCCCAGATGCGCGAATAGGCGGTGCCGCCGGCGATGATCAGCTTCGGCTTGTGCTCGGCAGCCAGACGCGCGACCTCTTCCATGTCGAGGCGGTTGTCCTCGCGGCTGACGCCGTAGGAGACGACGTTGAACCACTTGCCGGACATGTTGACCGGCGAGCCATGAGTCAGGTGACCGCCCGAATTGAGGTCGAGGCCCATGAAGGTGTCGCCCGGCTGCAGGAGGGCGAGGAACACGGCCTGGTTCATCTGCGAGCCCGAATTCGGCTGGACATTGACGAACTTCGCGCCGAACAGCTTCTTGGCGCGCTCGATGGCGAGTTCCTCGGCGATGTCGACGAACTGGCAGCCGCCATAGTACCGCTTGCCCGGATAGCCTTCGGCGTACTTGTTCGTCATCACCGAGCCCTGCGCCTCGAGGACGGCGCGGCTGACGATGTTTTCGGACGCGATGAGCTCGATTTCCTTGCGCTGGCGACCGAGTTCCCCGCGGATCGCGCGGAAGATTTCCGGATCGCGCTCTTCCAGCGGCTGCGTGAAGAAATTGTCGGCGTAGCTCTGGGCTGCTGCGGGGTTCGCCATGACGTCCATCTCCTGCAAGAAGTCGGGTGGCGCGGCGATTAACACGTTTCGGAAAGGCCTGCCACACGCCGGAACGTCACAGCCATGCGTGTTCGCGGCAAAAGAAAAAGGGCCGCGCGATGGCGGCCCTTTTCCGGTCCAATCGCGCCAACTAGAGCGCGGTCGAGATCTGCAGCTCGGCTGCGCCGTCCATGGCGTAGATGTCGTCGCGATAGTGGATGACGCCATCGCCCGTGGACCAGGCCGAGAAATAGGTGAAGTAGACGCCGACGGCGTCGGCGAGCGGCACCTTGATGTCGGATTCGGCCTGGATCGTCTGTTCGATGCGGCGGCGGTCCCAGCCGGACGTGTCGCGCAGCAGCCAGGTGACGAGGTCGCGCACGTTCTGGACGCGCACGCAGCCCGACGAGTGGAAGCGCTCGATCTGGTTGAAAAGGCTCTGCTGCGGCGTGTCGTGCATGTAGACGGCATGCGAATTGGGGAAGTTGATCTTCACCGACGCCATGGCGTTGATGCGGCCCGGATCCTGGCGGAACCACAGCTTGGCAGCCTCTTCGGTCGACCAGTTGATCGTCACCGGATCGACCTCCTGGCCGTTCGGGCCGAGGATGCGGATACCGTTTTCGGCAAGGTAGTTCGGGTTCTCGCGCACCAGCGGAATGATGTCGCGGCGCACGATCGATTCGGGCGCGTTCCAGAACGGGTTCAGGATCACCTCGTTGATGCGCGAGGCGAGGATCGGCGTCTGCCGGTCGATCTTGCCGACGACGGCGGTGTGGCGCGAGAACACGCGCTCGGCCTCGACGGCCTCGATGTGGGCCGCCGGGATGTTGACCATCACGTAGCGACGGCCGAGATCCTTTGCGACCATCTCGTTAAGGCGGCCGAGATTGGTCTGGAGCTGTCCGAGGCGGACCGGTGCCGAGACGTTCAGCGCGGCGAAGGTATGCGGACCGGTGACGCCGTCGGCCGGCAGGCCGTGGCGACTCTGAAAGCGCTTCAGCGCCTGATCGACATAGGTATCGAAGGCAGGGCTGATGCCGGCGGACTGGGACAGGTCGCCCGAAATCATCAGGCGCTGGCGCAGCACCTGCACGTCCGGGTCCGTGACGCCGATCGCCAGGCGCTTGGTCGGCGAGACCTGCGGCCACCCTCCCCGCGCAACGATGTCTGACTGCACGGCTATCGCGCGCTCGACATTGGCCAGCGTCTGGATGCTCATGATGGGATCGTTGGACACGACGCTCTGTGCTACGGCGCCTTCACCGCGTGCGTCGAACTGGTCGCCCCAGTTGCCGCGCTGCGACGATCCGAGAATATCCTGCAGCACGTTCTGCGCCATGGCGCTGCCGGCAAAGGCGGCGCTGGCTGCGAGCGAACCGGTGGCGGCGAGAAAGGTGCGGCGGCTTGTTTTCATGATCTGTCCCGAAGCTCGAGCGCGTGCATCCCGATGCGCGGCGCTACCGGTATGGTGAGATCGCAAGGTTAACAATCCCCCACCCGACGCATCAAGCGCATGGACCGGCGATAGGCCGTGATGACGGGGGTCGCAGCGCATTATGGCGGGATCGTGACCCAGCGTGATCACAAATGCGCAAAGGCCCGGCGCAGGGACGCCGGGCCTTTTGACCGCACGGGGCGTGAGGCGTCACATGCGGTAAGCGATGGTGTCGTTCCAGAAGCGGTCAAGGCGCTGGAGGGCGCGGTTCATCTGGCGGAACTCGTCCAGATTGATGCCGCCGACCTGCTCGATCGAGCCGATATGGCGCTCATAGAGGCCGTTGACGACTTCGGCGATGTCCTGGCCCTTCGGCGTCAGGCTAACGCGGACCGAGCGGCGGTCGACGCGGCTGCGCTGGTGGTTGATGAAGCCGAGATCGACCAGCTTCTTCAGGTTGTACGAGACGTTCGAGCCGAGATAGTAGCCGCGGGTGCGCAACTCGCCGGCCGTCAGTTCGGCCGTGCCAATGTTGAACAGCAGCAGTGCCTGGATGGCATTGATGTCGCTGCGGCCCTGACGCTCGAATTCATCCTTGATCACGTCAAGAAGACGGCGGTGCAGGCGCTCCACGAGCTGGAGCGATTCCATGTAGAGCGAACGGATCGCGTCCTTGCGATCGTCCTTGTTCTCGACGGCCTTGGCCGCGTTGCGCGTGTTGATCATCGTTGAGCCTCTGTCTGACGCCTGGTGATGTGTTTTTTCTTCTCACCTTGACCGTGACACTATCGAATGCAGCTAAAATTCGACTTAAAGCTCAGCCTTAACGGAGCCTTTCGCCAGCCCAGCCTGAAAACAGCCTGAACGACGCGTTAAGCGGACGATTCGAATGCGCAATGACGGCTTTCGAGCTCAATCGAGCCAATCGGGGCGTGCGTAATCGTCGCGACCGTCGCGACCACATAACCGGAACCAGCCATAGGCAGGCGCGTTCGATGGGGGACGTTACCCCTCAACGAAGGAGCCAAGTATGGCTGACGACAAGACGGACCACGTGTGGAAGCTCATCGAGAAGCTGGATATCTGCATGCTGGCCACCCATGACGGCAAGCTGCTGCGCGCCCGCCCGATGTCCTCCCACGGCAAGCGCGAGGACAATGCCATCTGGTTCCTGACCGACGTGGATGCGCACAAGGATGAAGAGATTCGCCGCGATCCTTCGGTCGGTGTCTTCTACCAGTCGGGAAGCGACTACATGTCGGTGTCGGGTACGGCCGAAGTTTCCAACGACCGCGCCAAGATCAAGGAACTGTTCGACACGTCCGCCAAGGCTTGGTGGGACGATGCCGAAGACCCGCGCATCCGCGTGCTGAAGGTCACGCCGACTGCCGCCGAATACTGGGATGGCCCTGGTGCAGTCGTGGCGATGGCCAAGATGCTGACGGCGGCCGTCACCGGCGGTCGCCCCAACATCGGCGAGAACGCCAAGGTCAACCTCTAGCCCTTGGCACCGGAATAGCGTTCCCAGCCCCGGGGGCCGAGATGTTCCTGGGGCTGGTAGCGAACCTTGTAGGCCATCTTGCGCGAGCCGTTCACCCAATAGCCAAGATAGACATGTGGCAGGCCCATCTGGCGCGCGCGCGCGATGTGGTCGAGGATCATGAAGGTGCCGAGCGAGCGGTGCTCCATGTCCGGCCGGTAGAACGAGTAGACCATCGACAGCCCGTCGGCCATGCGGTCGGTGAGCGCCACGGCGATCAGCTCGCCCTCCCCCTTCCCCGTGATGAACGTGTCCGGCCCGCGGCGTCGATATTCGATGATGCGCGTGTCGACATGCGTGTCCTCGACCATCATCGCGTAGTCCAGCACCGTCATGTCCGACATGCCGCCGCGCTTGTGGCGGGCATCGAGATAGGTGCGGAAGAGAGAATACTGCTCCGTCGAGGGCTCCGCGTCATGCATGACGCCGACGAGGTCGGAATTGTCGGCGATGACACGGCGCATGTTCTTCGTCGCGGTGAATTCCTGCGCGAGGATGCGCACCGACACGCAGGCGCGGCACGTCTCGCAGGCCGGGCGATAGGCGATGTTCTGCGAGCGGCGGAAGCCGCCCTGCGTCAGGAGGTCGTTCAGCTCGGGCGCCTTGTCGCCGACGAGGTGCGTGAACACCTTGCGCTCGAACTCGCCCTCCAGATAGGGGCATGGCGAGGGCGCGGTCAGGAAGAATTGCGGCGACTGCGTGGGCTGGTGCGTCATGGAAACCCGGCGTTCGAGCGGGCCCGATTCGGACGCGGGCCAACACTCTCATCCTGCATGAAAACGCCAGATCGATGGCGTTGGCAAGCGCCGGTCAGCGGCTGGCGCGCGTGACGACTGTTCCGAGCAGCAGATCGTGCAGCGTGCGCTTGCGGTCGGTGAAGAGCGTCACCAGCAGCACCAGTGGCGTCAGGATGGCGTTGCCTGCCCAGAACAGCACCGAGTGCACCACCGCAATGAGCGGGTCGATGCGCTGGCCGTCGAGGCGTTCGAGGCGGATGTCCATCATGGTCATGCCGACGGTCGCCTGGGTGGGCCCGCCGAGCGTATAATAGATGTAGAGGAGCGCCACGACCGGCACGAGGATTCCGAACAGCATCCAGCCGAGGCCGAAGGTGAGGATGCCGAGCAGGAAGACGACGATCGCGAACGGGATCAGAAGCAGCCCGACGATCAGATAGTCGACGCAGAACGCCACGATGCGGCGCGTGCGCACGCCCTCATAGGTGCGGCTGTCGTCGAGCCTCGTTGCGATAATCTCGCCGTCGATCGTGCGGGTGTCCAAGGGTCGTCTTCTCCTTCAGGCGTCTGCGAGCGCATCATGCGCCGCGTCCCCACGAAATGGGCGGTCGGGCCCCTTCCTTCAAGGCTTGTGCGCGAAGGCCCCGGCGGCGACGAGCAGCCACCCGGCGATCATGCCCATCCCGCCGAGCGGGGCTGCCATCGGGAACAGGCGGTTGCCGATCGTGTCGCGGAGTACGAGGTCGCCGGCAAAGAGCACGACGCTGACCGCCAGCACGGCTGCGGCGATGGCGAGCAGCCTGCCGCGCGCGGCGAGACCGAGCGCGAGCAGCGCGGGCGCATGGAAAAGCAGCATCTGCGCCGCTGTGCCGAGATTGCCGCCGCCGCGATGGGCGGCCGCAGCCGACAGGCCGACGCCCGCTGCTCCGAACAGGCCGGCGATCAGGATCGCTGGGCGCATGGCGCGCTACTTCTGCAGGAGCTCGGCCACGCGCGGGGCGAAATAGGTGAGGATGCCGTCGCAGCCGGCGCGCTTGAAGGCAAGCAGGCTTTCGAGCATCGCGCGCTCGCCGTCGATCCAGCCGTTCGCGGCGGCCGCCTCGATCATCGTGTACTCGCCCGACACCTGGTAGGCGAATGTCGGCAGCGCGAAGGTTTCCTTCAGCCGGTGGCAGATGTCGAGATAGGGCAGGCCCGGCTTCACCATCACCATGTCGGCGCCTTCGAGGATGTCCTGCTCGGTCTCGCGGATCGCCTCGTCGGTATTGGCGGGGTCGATGTAGTAGGTCTTCTTGTCGCCCTTCAAGAGCCCCTTGGTGCCGATCGCCTCTCGGTAGGGCCCGTAGAAGGCGGACGCGAACTTGGTCGCGTAGGACATGATGGCGACGTCGGGGAAGCCGGCGGCGTCGAGCGCGTCGCGGATCGCGCCGATGCGCCCGTCCATCATGTCGGACGGCGCGATGATGTCGGAGCCGGCGGCGGCCTGAAGCACGGCGCCTGCGGCCACCTGGTCGACCGTCTCGTCATTGACGATGATGCCGTCGCGCAGGATTCCGTCATGGCCGTGGCTGGTGAAGGGGTCGAGCGCGGCGTCGGTGATGATGCCGATCTCCGGCACCGCCGCCTTGATGGCGCGGGTGCCGCGGTTGATGAGGTTGTTCTCGTCGAGGATGGCCGAGCCGGTCTGGTCGCGCAGCGCCATGTCGACGTTCGGGAAGGTGGCGAGCGCCGGGATGCCGAGCCTCGCCGCCCGCTCCGCCTCGCGCACGGCTACGTCGACCGAGAGCCGGAAGACGCCGGGCATGGCCGGGATTTCCTGGCGCACGTTCTCGCCCTCGACCAAGAAAATCGGCCAGATCAAATCGTCCACCGTCAGCCGGTTTTCCTGCACAAGCCGTCGCGACCAGTCGGCTTTGCGCATGCGGCGCAGGCGGCGCGAGGCGGTGATCTCGTCGACGCTGCGGCGCGGTTCGGCCTTGATCGGGGCAATGCGGTTCATGCTCGTCTCCAGATGCTTGCGGGGCAAACCATGCCCGCTGGCGGCAGCCCGCGCAATCGTTCGGGCTTTGCGGCAGCGTCGCAGGGTCTTATCGTAGCGCCGAATCGCCGACATGCGGAGGGCCACCCGGTCCGGCGGGTAGGGGCAATGGACGCGACCAGCACGAGACAGAATCTGCAGCCGACGACGGCGGAGGTGGCCTTCTTCTGGTTCCACCGCGTCATCGCCTGCTATTGCCTGATGTTCGGGCTTCTCTACTGGATCCGCATGATCGGGGTCTATGAGGGCACCAACTGGCGCTTCGACCTGATGCCGCCGCACTGGCAGGTGGCCGCCGTCTCGCTCGGCGTGATGTTCCCGTTCGCCGCCAGCGGCCTGTGGATGGTCGCTTCCTGGGGGCCGGTGATCTGGCTGATCTGCGCCATCGTCGAGACCGTCATGTATGCCGGCTTCCCCGAACTCTTCGGCGCGCGCTATGCCGTCGTCATCGCCCATGTGCTCGTCGCCGCGCTCTATATCGGCCTGCGCTGGACCATCCACACGCAAAAGCGGCGGCAGGAGGTTTGAGAGCCCCTGCCCTTCTTGCCGCGCTGGCAACGCTGGCGCTCGCCCACCCGGCAGCCGCGCAGGTGCGCGAAATCTGCGCGATCGTCGCCGACGGCGCGGGGCGCATCGTGCATGAGCGCGGCGATTGCGACACGCGCGTCACGCCGGCCTCCACCTTCAAGGTCGCGCTCGCCGTCATCGGCTACGACACGCGCGCGCTGATCGATGCCGAGACGCCCGTCCTGCCCTTCCGCGAGGGCTATCCGGACTGGGGCGGCGAGGCATGGCGGCGCGCGACCGGGCCAACCGCCTGGATGCACAATTCCGTCGTCTGGTACTCGCGCGAGATCGCCGGGCAGATCGGGGCCGAGGCGATCACGCGCTATCTGGCGCGCATGGGCTATGGCAACGCGGATTTTTCCGGCGATCCGGGCAAGGACAATGCGCTGGAGCGCGCCTGGATCAGCTCGTCACTCAAGATATCGCCGCGCGAGCAGGTTTCCTTCCTATCCCGCCTCAATCTCCATGCGCTGCCCGTCAACGACTGGGCGCAGTCGCGCGCGATCGACCTTCTGGAACGCCATGAGGCGGCCGATGGCTGGCAGGCGGCGGGCAAGACCGGCTCGGCCTATCCGCGCCGTGCGGACGGCAGCTTCGATCGGGCGGCCGCCTGGGGCTGGTATGCCGGCTGGATGGAGCGCGGCGGCGAGACCTTTGCGTTCGCCTATCTGCGCCAGGACGAGGCCCGCGCCAACCGCTCCTCAGGCTTGAGGGCGCGCACCGCCTGGCTCGACCTCTGGCCGGGCCTCGCGGCCGACCTCGCGCCGCGCTGATCGCGCCCTACTCCTCCACCCAGACGATCTTGCGCACGGTCCGGATCGCCTTGATGCGCCGCAGCTTCATGTGCTGCCGCTCTTCCGCCGACGGGATGTGCACCCGCACACGCAGATAATCGCCCGTATTGCAGCTTTCACACCGCATGCGCTCGGCACAGGAGCCGACCGGCCGCTCGCCGAGGATGCGCAACAGATCGGCCGGATCATAATGATGCTGCCGCCGGCAATGCGCGCAGCGGATCGTCACGACGTGACCCATCGCAGAGGCTTCAGACAGCGCGAACCATTCCCGTGGCATGGGAAATGGGATAGGAATAAATGCCGAGGCGGGTCAATGGATGAGCGCGGAGTAAGATCGGCTCGACAGCTTACAACCTCACTACGATCGTTGTTCGGGCACTGACGGCTACCCGAAAGCCGCCGCGCATCGCGTACCAACTGTCGGCCTGTACGGCAGCTATCAGGGTCGAGAGGTTGAGGCTAGTTAAACGGGTAAATGGGTGCCGAGGCGCCAGATCGTTTCCGAGTAGCGATCTTGGCGTTCACGGGCGCGCAGCTGACGGCAATCGGCTGCCGACGAGCGGCTAGGGCTCTAATACGGGATTTCGTCGTCCAAGTAAGCGTAATCCGGAAAATCGGGTTCATCATTATCGTCGTCGCGATCGTAGCCATAGCGAGTTCGGCTAATAGCGTTAATGCCGCTCTCTCTAACTGCGTCTAGGTGCTCCTGGATATCGATCAAGACGACTTTCTTATTGGCCAAATGCTCAAACTCGGCCGACATTGATCCGCTGAATGACGCCTTCGAGAAGCCGACCGATCTAGCATGGAGGTTAAGCAGCCAATTTTGATCGGTCGACGGCAATTTATTACCCAGCCTCAGCTTCGGCTTTCTCAGAATTCTTCCGTCCGTATATCCGGCAACGACGAGCGATCGGATGTGCGCATTTGGGTTTGCGATTAATGCGGCTACCAAGTCGTCGGGTACTTCGAGCCGACAGCATAGAAGTAACCACAAAAGCCATACGACCTCATGGTGATGATTGAACGCTAAATGCCTGCGCATCAAATCATGCGCTGCCGCCGTCCAGCCTGCGCTGTCGATCTCATTGTTTAATGCCACGCGTTTCGCCACCAACAGCGCCGCATAGTCGATGCAATGAGGATGATGGAAAATAATCCGCTGCAGGTAGGGCTCAACCGCACTCCATTCGGCCCTACGATAAAGCTTTATCTGGTCGAGAGCGCGCAGAGCGATCTTGATCGGGCTATCCGTTTTGAAGTTTGCCGAGAGGTCTAGCGCTTTATTGATAAACAGAACAAGGTCGTCGGCACCTATCAAATAACTATTCAATCTCCGGGCCTCTTGACGAAGCGCTTGGGCCCAAAGATCATTCAATGGCTCAAGGCCACTCAAGACTTTTGTTTTGTTGTCATTGATGTTGAGGTTGTATCTCTGAAGCAAGTCTCGCAGGGTTGACAGCACTACGAGCGCAGCCGTCTCCGAGCGCAACCCAAGGTAGTAGTCATCAACATGCCTTGCCGCTCCTACGATCTCTGCTCCAATCTCGTCGAAAAGCTGCCTGTCGATCCCCGCTGCTATAAACTCGCTCACGATACGGAAAGCATCTGGTCCAACGAGAACTCCGCGGGTTTCGGCGAGTTGGCAATTCCGTACTAGGAAGTCGAGTCGATTGAAGTGGAGTGTCCTCGAGGCGGGATCAGTATCCTTTTTAGCCTCCTCAATACCATGAGCGGACCACGAGATTGAGTGAGTGTAGATACTCGGAAAGAACTGAGCGATGTCGGTTTTCAGGATGAACGGCGAGTAGCCAAGCCTCTTCGAGGCCTCCGTGGTCAACTCGGACAGTGACGGGATAATTATTGGCCTATCATCGGACTCCTCACCTTCTTTCGGACGGCTAACTGAGAACGGCGATGCCGCGAAGCGAGTAGTGAACTCACCCCAATTTCTGCTGACGAAGTCAGCGACGTAGAAATAAGAAATGGGGTTCGGTGTCCCGAAAAAGCGCCGGCTGCCATCGTGCTTTGTCCCATTGTAGCGTGTGTAGTCCGTCGGGCGTTTGTGAAGCTCTTTTGCTCTAATGGTTGGCACAATACCGCGCAGAGCGCGCTTGAGATCAACCGCTGTGAAACATGGCGGCAACGTCTCCGGGAATAGCCCCTTCTGAAGTAGTGCGTATTTGTTTCTCAAGCGTCCCTCTGTCAGAATGATTTGCACATCCGGGTTGCTTTGGGAAGCATTCGCGCGGGACGCAGCTTTCTGCTGACGGCGATCTTCGAAACGTTGTGGGGCGAGCACGGTTCTAATCGCTGTCTGAGAGTGCTGTCTTCCCTCGCCTTATCATACTGGTGCGCCAATCGTAGGGCATGAACGGAGGGACGCTATAGCATTGGGGCGGCATCGCTCATTGGAGATGATGAGGCGCGTTGCAGCCGGAGCGCGCGGCGCAGCCTAAGGGCAGTTTCGCCGGCACCGCCCTGAACCTGCGTATCCGCTTTCCACCTATTACGGCCGCTACCTAGCCTCCACACAACGCCACCCCCCTCACCCAAACTTCCCCGTCCGCGGAAACCCCTTCGGCACCATCCGCCCGGCCCCTGCCCGGTTGCCCAGCCATTCCGTCAGCTCGGCCTGCGTGCGCGTAAAGGTGCGGGCCGACGAGTCGGTCCAGGTGAGGCCTTGCGCCATGGCGAAGGTCTTCAGGTCGGCGGCGCCGCCGTCCTTGTAGCGTTGCAGGCGCACGCCCTTGCCGCGGGACATTTCGGGGATTTCCGACAGCGCGAAGACGAGGAGCTTGCGGTTCTCGCCGATGATGGCGACGTGGTCGCCCGCGACGGGCACGACGAAGCGGGTCTCGTCGGGCGTCTTCACGTTCATCACCTGGCGGCCCTTGCGGGTGTTGGCGACAAGTTCGGTCTCCGGCACGACGAAGCCGTAGCCCTCCCGCGAGCCGAGGATCAGCCGGCGCTCGGGCTCATGGACGAAGGCGGTGACGATCGCCTGGTCGTTCTCCATGTCGATGATGATGCGGATCGGCTCGCCATGGCCGCGCCCGCCCGGCAGCTTGTCGGCGCCAAGCGTGTAGGCCTTGCCGCCGGTCGTCACCACGATGATCTTGTCGGTCGTCTGCGCGTGGAAGGCGAGCTTGAGGCCGTCGCCCTCCTTGAAGGTCAGCGTCGAGAAATCGGCGAGATGGCCCTTCAGTGCGCGCACCCAGCCCTTTTCGGAGAAGACGATGGTGACCGGCTCCTTCTCGATCATGGCCTGGTGGATGTCGCCGAGGTCGCGCTCGGGCGCGTCGGCGAAGGTCGTGCGGCGCGCGCCGAGCTCGGTGCGGTTGGAATAGCGGTCACGGGTCTTTTCGACCTCCCAGCGCACCGTCTTCCACTGCTTGGCTTCGGAGCCCAGCAGCGCCTCGATCTGCGCCTTTTCGGACGAGAGCGCGTCGAACTCCTTGCGAATCTCAAACTCCTCGAGCTTGCGCAGCGAGCGCAGGCGCATGTTGAGGATCGATTCCGCCTGCAGGTCGGTCAGGTCCCAGCGGGCCATCATCACGGCCTTGGGCTCGTCCTCCTCGCGGATGATGCGTATGACCTCGTCGATGTTGAGGTAGGCGACGAGCAGGCCGCCCAGCACCTCCAGCCGCCGGTCGATCTCGGCCAGCCGATGGCGCGAGCGGCGGATGAGGACGTCGCGGCGATGGTCGAGCCATTCGCGCAGCACGTCCTTGAGCGACATCACCATCGGCACCTTGCCGCGCGACAGCACGTTCATGTTGAGCGGGAAGCGCGTCTCGAAATCGGTGAGGCGGAAGACCGATTCCATCAGGAGCTCCGGGTCGACCGTGCGGCTCTTCGGCACCAGCACGACGCGGATGTCCTCGGCGCTTTCGTCACGGATGTCTTCCAGAAGCGGCAGCTTCTTGGCGATCAGCAGCTCGGCGGTCTTCTCGATCAGGCGCGATTTCTGGACGCCATAGGGGATCTCGGTGACGACGATCGCCCAGGTGCCGCGGCCCTGGTCTTCCTTTTCCCAGCGCGCGCGGATGCGGAACGAGCCGCGGCCGGTCTCGTAGGCCTCGCGGATCGTCGCGAAGCCGTCGACGATGATGCCGCCGGTCGGGAAGTCCGGCCCGCGCACCATGTTCTCGTCCGGATCGTCCGGATGCGGCACGGCGGTCAAGAGATCGGCGACGGTGGCCGCCGGATTGTCGATCAGGTGGAGCGCCGCCTTGCAGAGCTCGGCCGCGTTGTGAGGCGGGATCGAGGTCGCCATGCCGACCGCGATGCCCGACGAGCCATTGGCGAGGAGGTTGGGGAAGGCGCCGGGAAGGACGACGGGTTCCTCGTCCTCCTCATTGTAGGTGGGGCGGAAATCGACCGCGTCCTCGGTGATGCCTTCGAGAAGCGCGGTCGCGACGTCGGTCATGCGCGCTTCGGTGTAGCGCATGGCAGCCGCGTTATCGCCGTCGATGTTGCCGAAATTGCCCTGCCCGTCGACCAGCGGATAGCGCACCGAGAAGGACTGCGCGAGGCGCACCAGCGCGTCGTAGATCGACTGGTCGCCATGCGGGTGGAACTTGCCCATCACCTCGCCCACGATGCGGGCGCATTTGGCAAAGCCCTGGTCGGGGTTGAGGCGCAGGAGCCGCATGGCGTGCATGATGCGCCGGTGCACCGGCTTCAGCCCATCGCGCACGTCGGGCAGCGCGCGGTGCATGATGGTCGACAGCGCATAGGCGAGATAGCGCTCTTCCAGCGCCTTCTTCAGGTCAACCGGCTCGATGCGGTCATGGCCGTCGTCTTCGGGCGGATTGGTGCTTTTTCCCATGCGATCGGGTTAGCGGCAGGGGCGATTCGCGGCAAGGGCGGGTTAAGCCTGCGCCCGATCCGTCAAGCGGAAGAATTGCCTTCCGCCGCATCTTCTGGCCATGATCCGACCGAGCGTGCGACGGAGGCACCGCCTTTCTTCGGTCCCGATCCTCCGCGACACACGGGCAACGGTTTCAACGCAGGACGGTATGATGAGAGTCTTCAGGGGCGCGGCGCTGCTGGCCGCATCGGTTTCGATCGCGGCGATGACGACGCAGGGCGCAAGCGCGCAGGATATGGACGCGGCGCTGGAGCGCTTCAAGGCGCTGATGGCCGACCAGTCGCTCGCGATCGACTGGGCGAATGCGGAGATTTCCGGCGACAGCGCGGTGCTGACGGGCGTGACCGCCGGCACCGAAGACGGCTCCGTGCCGATCGGCGACCTGACGGTGACCGGCGTCGCCGAGACCGACATCGGTTACACGATCGATTCGGTCGTGATGGAGAGCTACCTGCTCGAGACCGAAGGCAACCGCGTCTCAGTCGAGGACGTCGAGCTGACCGGCCTGATCCTCGCCGACGACGATGCCGACAGCCCGCTTGCCGGCCTGCTCTTCTACGAAACGGCCACCATGGGCACGCTCAGCATCACGGCCAAGGGCACCGAGGTTTTCACCATGTCCGATCTCGAGCTCACCGTCACCGAGCCGAGCGACACCGCGCCGATGGACTTCACCGGCACCTCGGGCGGCTTCGCCGTCGATCTCACCACCGTCGAGGATCCACGCGCGCGCCAGACGATCGAGGCGCTCGGCTACCAGCAGCTGGAGGGCAATTTCGCCATGGCCGGCACCTGGAACCCGACCGACGGCCAGCTCGCGCTGACGCAGAACGACATTATCCTCGACGAGGTCGGCACGCTCGGCATCACGATCGACCTCGGCGGCTACACGACCGAGTTCGCGACCGCGCTGCGCGACATGCAGCGTCAGATGGCCGAATCGAGCGGCGCCAGCGAGGAAGCGCAGGGCATGGCCATGCTGGGCCTGATGCAGCAGCTCAGCCTCAACGGGATCGAGATCCAATTCGAGGACGATTCGGTCACCGGCCGCGCGCTGGAATTCGCCGCCGCGCAGCAGGGCGTAACGGCCGCCAACCTGGCCAACCAGCTGAAGGGCATGCTGCCCTTCGTGCTCGGCCAGCTCAACGCGCCAGACTTCACCATGCAGGCGACGCAGGCGATCTCGGCCTTTCTCGACGATCCCCAGACGCTGCGCATCGCAGCCGAGCCCGCGCAGCCGGTGCCCTTCGCGCTGATCGCGGCGGGCGCGATGTCGTCGCCGCAGGCGCTGATCGGCCAACTCGGCGTGGTGGTCGAGGCCAACCAGTAGGCTTCAGGCCGACGGAAACACGAAGAGGCGTCGCGTCAGCGCGGCGCCTCTTTTCGTTGACGCATCCAGGCCGCGGCCGTGGTGTCGATCACGATCCGCGCGCCGCGCTCCAGATCGTCGAGCGCCATCGCGCCCGGCGCATCGAGCTCGGCGTCCTTCAGGGGCGGCACGTGGACGAAGCCGGTCATTGTCGGCCGCAAGCCCTCACACGCATGCGCGGCCGAAAGCGTGAAGACCATGTTGCAGAGATAGCCGCCGGCATCGTCCGACCACTGCACGGGCAAGCCATCGGCCTCGAGCGCCGAGGCGATCTCGTCGAGCGGCAGCGTCGAGGCGTACTCATCGTGCCCGGCGCAGATTGCAAGCTGCTCAGGCAGCCGGCCCATCTGGTCGGGCTTGCCGGCCGCATGGAGGTTGCGGGCGACACGCTCCAGCCGGAAGCCCGCGCACTCGCGCGCGAGCCCGAAATGGAGCGCTATGTCAGGCGAGAAGGCCTCGCCGATCCGCGACAGACGTGCAGCGACGGAGCCATATTCGACCGCCAGCACATCGGCCGCGAAAGCGCCGATCATCGGGCCTGCCGGAGGGCGGGCGATGAGCTGCGCGACCAGCGCCTCGGTCGGATTCACGGGCGCACCGGGAAAGATGCCGAAACCGGTGACGAGAATGCGGGGCGCGCTCATGCGGTGAAGATAGGCGGTGCACGGCCGGCGGGCAAAGGGTGCTGGCGATGACGGTCACGCGCGTCGTGATGCAAGGCAGGTGCGCGTAGGCGGTGGTCGACTTGAGGAAAGGCCGCCACTACGGTCGCGCACCATTACAGGAGCAGGCGGGCGCGTTGGTGGGAAACGGACAGGTCGTGGGACAAAGTACGGCGCGGCCGGTGATGGGGCGATGCGCCGTGCTTCTGGCGGTGGTGCTGCAGGCTGCCGGACAGGTCGCCTACGGGACGTGGCTGACCGCCCTCCCCTCGCCGCTCTTCGTGTGCGGCACGTTCATCCTCGCGACGTCGTTCTTCCTCGTCGTTTCGGGGCGAGGCACGACCAAGGGAGCGTGGAAGCCGCTGCTCCTGCTCAACGCGGCAACGACGCTGTCTTTCCTGTCGTTCTTCTACGCGCTCAAGGTCATCGAACCCGCGATCGCCAGCGCGATCCTCGTCGGCGTTGGGCCGATCCTCGCCGTCGTCATCGCCCTTGTCGTCGCCGGCACGCGCCCTTCTGCGACCCGGCTGGCGATCTGCTTCGGCATCCTGTGCGGCTGCGCCATCCTGGCGGTCGCGGCAGCCAGTGGCACGGCGGCCGGGCGGAGCGTGGCGCTTTCGGGGGTCGTCGCCAGCGTCGGGACAGGTATCGGCGCGGTGCTGATCACGGTCGCCTCAAAAGCGCTGCTCGACCGCGGCTGGCAGTCGGGCGCGGTGCTTGCGCACCGCTTCTACCTGATCCTGCCGGTCTCCTTCCTGCTGGCGCTGGCGAGCGATCCGTCTTCCGTGCCGTGGTCGGCCTCGCTGGTGTGGATTTTCCTGGCAATTTCAGCGCTCGGCGTGGTCGGACCTCTTTATCTCCTGCAGATCGGCATCAAGCACACGGACGCCTGGACCGTAGTGGTGACCATGGCGACCATGCCGCTGGTGACTTTCGCGATGCAGGGGCTATCGCCAGCCTATGCGTGGACCTGGCTGACAGGTGTGGGGCTGGCGGTCATCACGGCCTTCATCATGCTCGACGTGTTCAACGCGCGATCCCTCCGAAAGAGCATAGCTGAACCCAAATCCTGAAGCCTTCAGGCCGCCGTGTTCTTGCGCACCTGCGCGAGCGCACCGAGAATTCGCGAAGGCATGGCTGAGAAGGTCTGCTCCCATGTCGGCAGGCCGGCGCCGAAACGCCAGGCTTCGTCCGCGAGCCTCGCGCGGCGCGTCGGATGGGCGATCAGTCCGTCGATCAAAGCGGCAAAAGCATCGGGATCATCTTCCGGTGCGAACACGGTTCCACGCGCCGCCCAGTCCGCGACGGCACCGGAGGGCGTGGTTACGACGGGGACGCCATGGCGCAGCGCCTCGGCGACCGCCATGCCGTATCCTTCGTAATGCGAGGCGGCGGCGTATAGCGACGTCCGAGCCCAGAGCGCTTCGAGTTCGGCCGGGCTGATCGCTCCGGCAAGCTGCAGGCGATCCACCAGGCCGGCTGCGCGGATGCGGGCGGCGATGTCTGCCGTCCAGGCCGGGTCGCGGTCAAGGTCTCCGACGATCGTCCAGCGCCATCCAGTCGAACGGAGGCGCGAGGCCACCTCGACCAGATAATCGTGCCGCTTGCGCGGAACGAGCGCGCCGACCGACAGCAGCTGCAGAGGGCCATCGGCATTCGGGGTCGCGCGTGCAACCGGATCGTTGCCCGGGATCGCGACGATGATCCGGCCCTCCGCGACGCCATAATGCGCGGCGACGTAGCGCGCCGTCTCCGGCGATGAAACGATCACGACGTCGGCCACATCGAACCCGCCGATCTCGCGAGCCAAGTCGTCAGGCGCCGCAAGCGCGCCGGCTTCGATGACGCTCGAATGGTGAAAGATCGAGACGACGCGAAAGGGTGCTGCGCGCAGCATCTGCGCGATGTCGGCGATGTGCAGGTGATCGGCCAGCAGGAAGGCATCGGCCGGCAGATCGGCGAACGCGCTGGCAAGAGCGTCGCGCGCGTCCTCGGGAATGGTCGGGAAGCCGGTAGGGACAGCGATTTCTGCGATGTCCGCGCCCGCCTGCCTCAAAGTCTCGACCAGCCGGCTGTCATAGACCCAGCCGCCCGTATGGCGGGCATAGTCGTCGCTGGTGAGGCTCAGAATGCGCAAACGAGACGGCCCCGCATCCGCGAAACGAAAACGACCGGCCCAGGGGCCGGTCGCAGAAGAGTATCAGGCGTCCTTTTTCTGCACCACCGTTCGAAGGTGCAGTTCGCGCAATTGCTGGGGCGTCGCCTCGGACGGCGCGTTCATCAGCAGATCCTGCGCCTGCTGGTTCATCGGGAACATGGTGATCTCGCGCAGGTTCTTCGCGCCCACCAGCAGCATCACGATGCGGTCCACACCGGCCGCCATGCCGCCATGGGGCGGCGCACCGTACTGGAAGGCGCGGTAGAGGCCGCCGAAGCGCTCCTCGACCGTCTCGCGCGACAGGCCGACCATCTCGAACGCTTTGACCATCGTCTCCGGCAGGTGGTTGCGGATACCGCCCGACGCGATTTCGAAGCCGTTGCAGACCATGTCGTACTGGAACGCCTTGAGCGAAAGCGGATCGTCGCCCTGAAGACCCTCCATGCCGCCCTGCGGCATCGAGAACGGGTTGTGGGCGAAGTCGATCTTCTTCTCGTCCTCGTTCCATTCGAAGAACGGGAAGTCGACGATCCAGCAGAGCTCGAAGCGGTCGCGGTCGATGAGGTTCAGCTCCTCGCCGGCCCGGGTGCGAGCAGCGCCTGCAAAGGACACGAACTTTTTCGGGTCGCCGGCGACGAAGAAGCAGGCGTCGCCGTCGTCGAGGCCGAGTTGCTGGCGAACCGCCTCAGTGCGCTCTTCGCCGATGTTCTTGGCGATCGGGCCGGCGCCTTCGAGCTTGTCACCTTCCTTGCGCCAGAAGATGTAACCAAGCCCCGGCTGGCCTTCGCCCTGCGCCCAGGAATTCATGCGATCGCAGAACGCTCTGGAACCGCCGGTCCTGGCCGGAATCGCCCAGACCTCCGCCTTCGGGTCGTTGGCGAGGATGTTCGCGAAGACCTTGAAGCCCGAGCCGCGGAAGTGGTCGGAGACCTCTTCCATGACGATCGGGTTGCGCAGGTCCGGCTTGTCCGAGCCGTACTTCCGCATCGCGTCATCATAGGCGATGCGCGGGAATTTCTGCGTCACGGGCTTGCCGTTGGCGAAGGTCTCGAACACACCGCGCAGCACCGGCTCCATCGTGGCGAGCACGTCTTCCTGCTCGACGAAGCTCATCTCGAGGTCGAGCTGGTAGAACTCGCCCGGCAGGCGGTCGGCGCGCGGGTCCTCGTCGCGGAAGCAGGGAGCGATCTGGAAGTAGCGGTCGAAGCCCGACACCATGATCAGCTGCTTGTAGATCTGCGGCGCCTGCGGCAGCGCGTAGAACTTGCCTTCGTGCAGGCGCGACGGCACCAGGAAGTCGCGCGCGCCTTCCGGCGAGGACGCCGTCAGGATCGGCGTGGAATATTCGGTGAAGCCGGACTCGCCCATGCGCTTGCGCATCTCGGCGATGATCTTCGTGCGCGCGACGATGTTGCGGTGAAGCGTATCGCGACGCAGGTCAAGGAACCGGTACTTCAGCCGGATGTCTTCGGGGTAGTCCGGCTCGCCGAAGACGGGCAGCGGGAGTTCCTTTGAAGACGACAGCACTTCCATGTCGCGGGCGAAAATCTCGATCTCGCCGGTCGGCAGGTTGGCGTTGATCGTCTCGGCCGTGCGCGCCTTCACCTCGCCATCGACGCGGATGACCCATTCGCCGCGCACGGTCTCGGCCGTCTTGAAGCAAGGCGAATCGGGATCGGCGACGATCTGCGTCAGGCCGTAATGGTCGCGCAGGTCGATGAAGAGCAGGCCGCCATGATCGCGCACGCGGTGGACCCAGCCGGAAAGCCGGACGGTCTGGCCGACAGCGGCCTTGGTGAGGTCGGCGCAGGTGTGGCTGCGGTAGCGGTGCATGAAAACTTCCGGGTTCGCGAGGATGTGGCGACGCGTCGTGCGCGCGCGGAATTCGGCGGGAAAAGCGCACCAGATGTCGCGTTTGTCAAGGCGCGGAGGGGTCGGCCGCTAAAGCTTGGGAAGTTGGCGCGCGTGGGGGACGGCGACGATCAGGATGCCGTAACGTGTTGCCGGTAGAAGATGACGTGGCTGGCAAACTCATGGCGCCGAAGGCCAGCACCCACCGCGTCTGCGGCTCGACCAATGTGAGGCTGGCCCGCTATCAGCGCGAAGGTTTTCTCCAACCGTGCCATATAGAGTTGAGCTTGGCGATCGCCGAACTGCTCGATGCTCGTTCGCAAGATAGCAATGATATCGGCGCGCGCACGGCTGGTCTGCCGCACCTCACTCACGATAGGTTCCAGCAGCTTTCGTTTGTTGCACGGCCTCTGCGAACAACTCATCCAGGGAAAGCGGACTGGTCCCGCTCGCTTCGGCGTCGGCGAGAAGACGCCGCAGATTGGCGACCTTCTCCTCCTCGCTGCGCTCGTCGCGGTCGCGCTCCACGAGCATGGAGACGTAGTCCTCGGGCGTCGCGTGCTCGCCCGTGGCGACGCGCTGCTCGATCCATGCGCTGATGTCCGGCCGAAGCGGCTTCGTGAAGATCGTCATGGCTTTTGATATAACATGTGTGGGGCCGCGCAAAAAGGCTGGCATGGCTTGAGCCTCTTGCTGGGGCATGGCGCGGGTGGCGGGACTCGGCTATCGCTGGGTCCACACGTCATGAGCTCGATCCGCCCTCTCCTCCCCCTCCTCGTCGCCGCCGGCATCCTGCTCGCAGGCAACGGGCTACAGGGCACACTCATTGCCCTGCGCGGACAGGCAGAGGGGTTTTCGCCGGGGCTGATCGGCCTCATGGGCACGGCCTATTTCGCGGGCTTCTTTGCCGGCTGCGTGGTGATCACGCAGATGCTGCGCGCGGTCGGCCACATCCGCTGCTTTGCAGCACTCGCCGCGCTCGCGGCCAGCGGCACGCTCATGCTGGTGCTGGTGATCGATCCGTTCGTCTGGATCGCCATGCGCTTCGTGGTCGGCTTCTGCTTTGCCGGTCTTTTCACCGTTATCGAGAGCTGGATCAATTCGAGCGTCGGCAACGAGAGCCGGGCGCGCGCGCTCGCGGTCTACCGCATCATCGATCTGGGCGCCGTGACGGTCTCGCAGTTCATGATCCCGCTCTTCGGCACGGCCGGTTTCGCGATCTTCGGCGCAATGGCGATCATGATCACGATCTCGATGGTGCCCGTGGCGCTCGGCGACCGCTCGAACCCGCAGCCGCCCGCAGACCTCAAGCTCGACCTCAAGGGCGTCTGGGCGCTGTCGCCTCTCGCCTGCTTCGCCTGCGTGGCGGCGGGGCTGTCGAACAGCTCGTTCCGCCTCGTCGGGCCGATCTATGCGCAGGGCATCGGCATGTCGGTGACGCAGATCGCGATCTTCATCTCGCTCGGAGTCATCGGCGGGGTGATCCTGCAATATCCGCTGGGCTCGCTCTCGGATCGCTGGGACCGGCGCAAGGTGCTGCTTATTACTAGCCTCGGCGCGATGATCGCGTCGATCTGCCTGGCGACGCTCGCCGGTACCAGCATCCTGGCGAATTTCGCGTTCGTGCTGCTGTTTTCGTCCTTTGCGATGCCCGTCTATTCGCTGGCGGCTGCGCACGGAAACGACTTTGCCGGCAGCGGCGGGCATGTGAAGGTCACGGCAGCGCTGATGTTCTACTACTCCATCGGGGCGGTGATCGGCCCGCTCGCCTCCTCTTTCGCCATGGAGCAGTTCGGCCTGCCCGCGATCTTCGTCTATTCGGCGCTGGTCTATGCGGGGCTTGCGGTTTTTACGGTGATGCGGATGCGCACGCGCGCGGCGCCGGGTCCCGGCCAGCGCTCGCGATTCACGGCGCTCCTGCGCACATCGCCGGTGTTTGCCTGGCTTGCCGCGCCGCGGGACGGGCGTCAGCGTGGCCCGCGGCCATAAAGCGGTTGACGTGACGTCCTGCTGCTGAAAATGGAAGTCTGGGCCTCACGAAACACAGAACGGCAGCCAAACACGCGATGCATCTGATTACCCGGCAGGACGAGCTCGAAGCCGCGATCGCGGATTTCGAAAATTGCGACTTCGTCACCGTGGACACCGAATTCATTCGCGAGACGACGTTCTGGCCGGTGCTGTGCCTGATCCAGATGGCGAGCCCGACGCGTACCGCGCTGATCGACCCGCTCGCGGACGGCATCGACCTTTCGCCCTTCTTCCGCCTGATGGGCAACGAGAAGGTGCTGAAGGTCTTTCACGCCGCGCGCCAGGACATCGAGATCATCTTCCACGAGGGCGGGCTTATTCCCCACCCCGTCTTCGATACGCAGGTCGCGGCCATGGTCTGCGGCTTCGGCGACAGCGTTTCCTACGAGCAGATCGTTCAGAAGGTCGCCAACGGGCGCATCGACAAGTCGTCGCGATTCACCGACTGGCGCCGCCGGCCGCTCTCCGACAAGCAGCTGGAATATGCGCTTGCCGACGTCACCTACCTGATCGAGGTCTATCGCCATCTCGACAAGGAACTGAAGCGCGAGGGTCGCGCCGACTGGCTGAGCGAGGAAATGGCGGTGCTGACCTCCCGCGAGACCTACGACCCGGACCCCGAAGATGCGTGGAAGCGCCTGAAGCTGCGCCTGCGCAAGCCGCAGGAACTCGCTGTCATGCAGGCCGTCGCCGCATGGCGCGAGCGCGAGGCCCGCGCCCGGGACGTGCCTCGCCAGCGCGTGCTGAAGGATGACGCGATCTACGAGATCGCGCAGCAGGCGCCGCGCGATACCGAGGCGCTGGGACGTCTGCGCACGACGCCGAAAGGCTGGGAGCGCTCGTCCACCGCGCAGGCTTTGATCGAGACGATCAACACGGCTCTCGGCCAGCCGAAGGACGAGATGCCAAAGCCGCCAAAGCACGTGCAGTTGCCGGAAGGCACGGGCGCGGCCGTGGAGCTCTTGAAGGTACTCCTGAAGCTGACCGCCGACGAGGCCGGGGTCGCGCCGAAGATGCTCGCCAATGGCGAGGACCTCGACCGCATCGCGGCCGACGGGTCGGAGGCGGACGTGCCGGCAATGAGCGGGTGGCGGAAAGCCGTCTTTGGCGACAAGGCACTCAAGCTGATCCGCGGCGAACTGGCGCTCAAGTTCGAGCGGCGCAAGGTGACCGTGTTCGAGACGGTTCCCGCGGCCGAATAGGCGCCCTACTCCACCGCCAGATCGATCGGCCGGTTCAGCACCTTGGAAAGCGCTGCGAGCCGGCCTTCCGGCCGCTCGCCGACGAGCGCGCGGAAGCGTTCGGGGACGATGAGCGTCAGCCTGCCGCCCTCGCCCGCCCGCCAGGAAAGCGTCGGGATCAGTCCCGGCATCGAGGCCGAGAACAGATAGACCACACGCAACAGCGCACCGAGGATGCGTGCCCGTTCCAGATGGCGCGGTCCGGCAAGGATCTTGAGTTGCGGCGCGACGCTGTCGCCGAAGGTGCCTTCATGGCGGTACATCGACGCCAGCGCCAGGAACGCGCGGCCCGGATGGTCGACGCCGATGAAGGATGCGTGCGCGATGATGTTGAGCGACTGCGTGCCGCGATATTCCGGATGGGCGCGCCAGCCGATGTCGGCCAGCAGGCAGGCTGCCTGTCGGTAGCGCGCCTCGTCTTCCGTTTCCTCGATGCCGAAGGCCCGGAACGAGCTGCCCGACCATTCCGCGAGTTCGCGGGCGTGATCGACGGACCGGGAGCGCAGGATCGCCAGTTCCTCGGCCGCCGTGATCAGGGGATCGCGGCGCTGGTCCTCGGCATCGAGCAGGGAGTGCAGATAGCCTTCGCGCACGCCGTTGGCCGAGACGATGACATTTGCGGGCTTGGCGACGCGGATGACCTCCTGCAGCACGATGGCGCCGTAGGGCAGCAGTCCGCGACGGTTCTTCGACACGCGATCGACGCCGGTCACCTTGTCCAGCCCGCCGCCTGCCACACGCTTGAGGAAGGTGGCGACGCGTGCAGGCGGCATTTCGTAATGGTGCATGACCTGCAGTGGATAGCGCGTGGCGCTCATGTGCAGCCGGGCGAGGTTTCGCCAGGTGCCGCCGACGCAATAGAAGTTGCGGCCGGCAGCTGCTTCCAGAAAGCCCGCCTTCTCCAGCTCGCGCCGCGCGATCTTCGCGGCTTCGGGCAGCGAGGCCTTGGCCATGTCTTCGAGCCGCAGCCCGCCCAGCGGCAGCGTGATACCTTCGCCGATGTCGTGGTCGCGAACGTCGACGAGCTCGAGGCTTCCGCCGCCGAGGTCGCCGACGATGCCATCCGGCCGGTGGAAGCCCGAAATGATGCCGAGCGCCGAATAGTGCGCTTCTTCCCGGCCGCTCAGCACGCGGATTTCGGTGCCGAGAATGTCCTCGGCCATGGCGATGAATTCGGATCCGTTGTCGGCCTCGCGCGCGGCAGCCGTCGCCAGCACGTGCAGCGACTGCGCGCCGGCCTGGTCCGAAAGTGCGCGGAAGCGCCGGAACTCGTCAGCCGCGCGGCGGACGCCTTCGGGATCGAGCTTGCCCGTCGTCACGATGCCGCGGCCAAGGCCCGCCAGCATCTTTTCGTTGAAGAGTACGGTCGGGGAGCGCGCGATGCCTTCATAGATCACGAGCCGGATCGAATTCGATCCGATGTCGATGATCGACAGCGGCTGCCGGTCCTGCAACCGGCCCTGCGAAACACTTTGCATCAGCTGCTAAACTATCCCAGCAAAGGCCTGCGGCAAGGCGCAATCGGCGCCGCCAGCCGGCATCATGGCAATTGCCGCGGTCAGGACCGACTGCAGCCGCATCCTACTCGGCTGCCGCCTTCCTGCGACGACGGTGCTGGGTGATGCGCTTCGGCGCGCTTGATTTCAGGGCATTGCCGCGGCCTGAAAGGCTCGGGTTCGTCATGAAATACTCCTGCGCGTTGAAGGGCTCCTCGCCCTCCGCCGGTACCATGCGGCGCGACGTTCCGTCAGGCAATACTTCAAAGCTCTGCTGATTGTCCATGATGTTGCCGAGCATGATCTGGCCCAGAACCTGCTCGTGAACGGTCGGATTGGTGATCGGCACCATGGTCTCGACGCGCCGATCGAGGTTGCGTGGCATGATGTCGGCGGACGCAATGTAGACAATTGCCTCGTCCGACGGCAGGCCATGGCCGTTTCCGAAACAGTAGATGCGGCTGTGCTCGAGAAAGCGGCCCACGATCGACTTGGCCCGGATGTTCTCCGAAAGGCCGGGCACCTGAGGTCTCAGGCAGCAGATGCCGCGGACGACGATGTCGATCTCGACGCCTGCCGAACTCGCGGCGTACAGCGCATCGATCACCATCGGATCGACCAGCGAGTTCATCTTCAGCCACATCTGCGCCGGTCGGCCGGCGCGCGCATGTGCGATCTCGTCTTCGATATGCTGGATAAGCCGCGCGCGGAGCGTGAACGGCGAGATCGCCAGCTTCATCTCGCTGGTCGGCTCGGCATAGCCGGTGATGAAATTGAAGATCTGCGCGACGTCGTGCGCGATCGCGGGATCACTCGTGAAGTAGCTGAGGTCGGTGTAGATGCGTGCCGTGATCGGGTGATAGTTGCCGGTGCCCAGATGCACGTAGTTGCGCAGCTTTCCATCCTCGCGGCGCACCACGAGCGACATCTTGGCGTGGGTCTTAAGCTCGATGAAGCCGAAGACGACCTGCACGCCGGCGCGCTCGAGGTCGCGCGCCCATTTGATGTTCGCCTCTTCGTCGAAGCGGGCCTTGAGCTCCACCAGCGCCGTCACCGACTTGCCGGACTCGGCCGCCTCGATCAGCGCACGCACGATCGGGCTGTCGTTCGAGGTGCGGTAAAGCGTCTGCTTGATGGCGACGACTTCGGAATCGAGCGAGGCCTGGCGCACGAACTGCACCACGGCGTCGAAGGATTCATAGGGATGGTGGACGACGATGTCCTTTTCGCGGATCGCCGCGAAGCAGTCGCCGCCATGCTCGCGGATGCGTTCGGGAAAACGCGGATTGTAGGGCTGGAACTTCAGGTCCTCGCGCGGCAGGGCGACGATCTCGGAAATCTGGTTGATGGCGAGCGGGCCGTCGATGATCGAGATGCGGCTTGCCGCGACGCCGATCTGGGCGGCCACGAAATCGCGCAGCGCCTCCGGCATCTCGGCGTCGAACTCGGCGCGGATGACCTGCCCGCGGCGTCGACGCTTCAGGGCGGACTCGAACAGGCGCACGAGGTCCTCGGCCTCTTCCTCGACCTCGATGTCGCTGTCGCGGATGATACGGAAGGTGCCTGCGCCCTTGACCTCATAACCGGGGAAGAGCTTGCCGATGAAGCAGTTGACGAGCGTCTCCAGCGCGATGAAGCGCGTCTTGCCGCGCAGTTCCGGCATCAGGATGTAGCGCCTGAGCGCGACCGGCAGGCGCAGAAGCGCCGCCATCTCCTCGCCATCGCGCAGATTGCGCAGCTGCAGCGCCATCGAGAAGCCGAGGTTTGGTATGAACGGAAACGGATGCGCCGGGTCGATCGACAGCGGTGTCAGGACCGGGAAGATCGATTCCAGGAAGTGCGTCTCGAGCCACGCCTTCTCGTCTTTGCGCAGCGCGTCGGCCTTGACGATCTCGATGTCCTGCTCGCGCATCAGCTGCGCCAGCGCGGCAAAGCTCTTCTGCTGGTCTTCCTGAAGAAGGGTGACTTCGGCCAGGATGCGTTCGAGCTGCTGTTCCGGCGTCAGCCCGTCGGGGCTGCGCATGACGATCCCTTCGCGCACCTGCCCGGCCAGACCCGCCACGCGCACCATGAAGAACTCGTCGAGATTGGTCGCCGAGATCGACAGGAAGCGCACGCGCTCCAGAAGCGGATGGTTCGGATTCAGCGATTCGTCGAGGACGCGGCGGTTGAACTGGAGCCAGGAAAACTCGCGATTGACGAAGCGGTCCGGATTGTCAGGCGCGGGCTGCACGGCTCCCGGCGCCAGATCGTTTCGGATCGTCGACATCTCGTTCATCGATTTCCGCCGTCCGAGCGGCGCCTTTCCTGTCTTCGCATCCATCGTCTTGTCACGCCTCTGCGACAGTTTGATAGCACCATACTTGCAAAGGTGTGGTTTATCCTCCAAACGCAATCGACACGGCTGATGCACCAGAAAGACGCAGGACGACCATGGCCCACGACATCGTTCCCCATTTCCAGAACAGCGACGGGCACGCCAGCATCCGGATCGGGGCGCGCGAGTTCATGTGCGTCGGCGCAAGGCCGCCCCACGATCATCCGCACGTGTTCCTCGACATGGGCGAGGACGACGAGAAGATCTGCCCGTATTGCTCGACGCACTATGTCTACGACGCCTCGCTGACGCGCGGCGAGACGGTTCCGGCAGGCGCTGCCTACGTGACCGAGGCTGCCTGACACCCAAAGGTCGATGACCTCCTCCAACAGACGTATCGCAATTGCCGGAGCGGGCATCGCCGGGCTTTCGGCCGCGCTCGCGCTGGCGGAGCGCGGTTTCAGCGTGGACGTGTTCGAGCGCGCGCATGCACTGGAAGAGGTCGGCGCAGGCATCCAGCTCTCCCCGAACGCGACGCGCCTCCTCGAACGCTTCGGCCTTGCCGGTGCGCTGCAGAAGGTCGCCGACGAACCGGCGGCGATCACCATCCGCGGCGCGCGCGACCTGCGCGAGCGTGCAAGCGTGCCGCTCGGCTCGTTCGCCCGCGAACGCTGGGGCGCGCCCTATCGCGTGATCCACCGCGGCGACCTTCAGGCGTTGCTTCTGGAAGCGGCACGCGCCGAGCCCAACATCCGCATCATATCCGGCATGGAGATAGAAAGCGTTTCCTACGGCGTGGGCGGCGTCGAACTGATCGCGTCGGACGGCAGCGAAGGCCTCGGTGGATACCAGCTCGCGATCGCGGCAGACGGGGTCCATTCGCGGCTACGATCATCGCTGGCGGGGGCGAGTGCACGCAAGGACACGGGCTGGGTCGCATGGCGACGGCTCGTGGCGGCTGAATCCAAGGAAGCGATCACGCTTGGCGCTGCGATGCCGAGCGACCGCGTGACGACCTTCGTGCACAAGCGATTCCACCTCGTGGCCTATCCGGTGAAGAAGGGGCGCTCGTTCAATCTCGTGCTGATCGCGCCGGCCAATGCCGGCACGCCATCCGAGATCATGGCTGGCGCGCACTTCCGCTTCCAGGCGCTGGTCCACACGACCGAGCGGTGGGGGACGTGGCAAATCAGCGAGGTCGATCCCCGGGGAGCGTGGCACGATCCGCGCGGGCTGGTGCTCATCGGCGATGCGGCGCACGCCATGTCGCCGCACGCGGCACAGGGCGCCGCGATGGCGATCGAGGACGGCTTTGCGCTTGCGGCGCGGATTGCCGCTTCGCCGGACGATCTCGCCACCGCGCTTGCCCGCTTCGAGGCGATCCGGCGCCCGCGCATCGAGAAGATCGCGGCTCGCGGCCGGTTCAACGCGCGCATCTGGCATGCAGCCGGCCCGATGGCGCTCGGCCGCGACCTCGTGCTCAAGCTTCGCCGCGGCGCCACGCTGGCAGCCGATCTCGACTGGATCTACGATTTCGATGCGGAGCGCGCGACGGAGCAGCCGCGCTAGGCCTGGCGATCCCTCGCAAAAGCCACGACGGCCTCCGCCAGTCGACCGAGATCGTTCCGCAAGGGCTCGAAGCCGGCAGTCGGTTCAAGCGTTTCCAAGTCCATGTAGAGCCCGCGATTGATCTCCATCTGGAGGCTGTGGCTCCCCTCTCCCGGTCGGCCATGCCGTGCGACGATGAAGGCGCCCGAATAGGGACTGTTGACTGCGACGCTGTAGCCGAACCCCTCCAGCGACTTCGCGACGAGATCCGTGAAAGCGGGATCGCAGGACGTGCCGAAAAGGTCGCCCAGCACGATGTCGGCGCGACGTTTCCCAGGGTCGGGCGTGGTCGGGTCGCCGACGGGTCGCATGGAATGGCAGTTGAGATGCCAGACCCTGCCATGGCGCTTGCGGTGCATGGCGAGCGCCTCGTCCAGCGCCGCGTGATATGGATGCCAGCAGATTTCCAGCCGGCGCCGGACTTCCTCGATTGCCAGCGACCGGTCGTAGATCGGGGCCGCATCGCGCATGACCCTGAAGACGAGACCGGTGCCGCCCACCGAATGCAGCGTCGGCGCCAGCGGCTCCGGCCAGACAGCCTCGAGCATCTCGGCATCGATGTCATCGGGGGCGCGGTTGGGGTCGATATAGGCGCGAGGGAAGTTCGCGGCGATCAGCGTGACGCCATGATCGGGCGCCTTGCTGACAAGGCGGTCCACGAAGCGGTCTTCATATTCGCGCAGGATTTCCAGCGGAACGGCTGGCCGGAAATCGTCCGGATAGTAACGGCCGCTGTGCGGGCTGTCGAAGACGACCGGCACCTCGTCGCTACCCAGATGCCGACGCACCATGACGGGCTGCTCGCCTTCCTGGCGGGCAAGCTGGTCGAAATCGTCTTCGGTGGTCTTGTCGATGTCGTGACGGTCGTTCATGTCCGAATGCGGAACGGCAGGAGCCGGCCATGGTTCCGCAGGGCCTACGGCCGGATGGCCGACCGCCAGACTTCCTTGTGGATCAGATCGGCCACTTTAGCCCGGCCAGTCACGGGCTCTCTTCACGTAAAGGCGTCGGGCATCGACTCCTTCTTGAGACGCACGAAGTCGTTCAGCCCGTCGAGCACGCCGGGATCGATATAGGGTGCCTCGTAGGTCTCCAGCCATTTGCGGGCGAGCTGGTTCGCGCGGCCTTCGGCGCGTTGCGAGCCCTCGGCTTCCCACTGCTCGAACGAGTTGTTGTCAGCGATCGAGGAGCGGTAGAAGGCGCTCTGGAAATTGGCCTGGGTGTGCGTACAGCCCAGGAAATGGCTTCCAGGTCCGACCTCTCGTAGCGCGTCCATGGCCTGGCCGTTTTCCGACAGGTCGACGCCTTGAGCGAATTTCTGCGCCATGCCGAGCTGGTCGATGTCGAGCATGAACTTCTCGTAGCAGGAGACGAGCCCGCCTTCGAGCCAGCCGGCCGCATGGAGCACGAAATTGGTGCCGGCCAGCAGCGTCGACTGCAGCGTGTTCGCGCTCTCGTAGGCGGCCTGTGCATCCGGCACCTTGGAGGCGCAAAGAGAACCGCCGGTGCGGAAGGGCAGCCCGAGCCGGCGGGCCAATTGTGCCGCACCATAAGATACAAGCGCCGGCTCCGGCGTGCCGAAGGTCGGCGCGCCAGACTGCATGGAGATCGACGAGGCAAAGGTGCCGAAGACGACCGGCGCGCCCGGCCGGATCAGCTGCGTGAAGGCAGCACCCGCCAGCACCTCGGCCAGAACCTGCGTCAGCGTGCCGGCAACCGTCACCGGGCTCATCGCGCCGGCAAGGATGAAGGGCGTGATGATCGTCGCCTGGTTGGCTCGCGCATAGACCTTGGCGGCGCCCAGCATCGTGCCGTCGAACACCATCGGGGAGTTGGCGTTGATCAGGTTGATGACGACCGTGTTCTGCTCGACGAAATCGGAGCCGAACAGGATGCGGCACATCTCGACCGTGTCTTCGGCGCGTTCCGGCGCCGTCACGGAGCCCATGAAGGGCTTGTCGGAATAGCGCATGTGCGCGAGCACCATGTCGAGATGGCGCTTGTTGACCGGCACATCGACCGGCTCGCAGACGGTGCCGCCAGAGTGATGGATCGACGGCGCCATGTAGGAGAGCTTCACGAAATTGCGAAAGTCCTCGATGGTCGCATAGCGGCGGTTGCCGTCGAGGTCGCGCACGAAGGGCGGGCCGTAGACGGGCGCGAAGACCGTGGCATCGCCGCCAATCTGGACGGAGCGCTCCGGGTTGCGCGCATGCTGCGTGAAACGGGATGGCGCGGTCTTGAGGAGCTCGCGGCAGAGGCCCTTCGGGAAATGCACGCGCTCGCCGCGCACATCCGCACCCGCCGCCTTCCAGAGATCCAGCGCTTCCTGGTCCTCGCGGAAATCGATGCCGATTTCCTCCAGCACCGTGTCGGCATTGGCCTCGATCAGCGCGATGCCCTCCTCGTTGAGGACCTCATAGAGAGGGATCTGGCGGCGAATGTAGGTGAGCGAGGTGCCGGGCCCGCTGCCGCCGCGCGCCGCGCGTCTGGCGGCCGCTCCGCCGGATGCCCCGCGGCCACGCCGCCCGCCGCCCTGATCCGCCGCGCTGGTATCGTCCATGATCATTCCCGTCCCTGCCAATACGGACCCATAGGCCGCATCGTCCATTTTTACAGAAACGTAGCCTGACGCCATAGCCAGACCGGCTTGGCCGCGTCGGGGCATGTCGCAATCGCGATACGCCAAACCTTTGTCGCGGCGGTCGTTTTCGTCCCGTCGCACGTCGCAATCCGGCTATGGACCGCGCCGATGGTCGGACTATCTATCTGACGAGCAAGCGTTCCCCTGGAGCCGACCATGTCCGACGACGAGATCATCCTGTCCGAACTGTCCGACGAAGACCTCGTCCAGCAGATGCATGACGACCTCTATGACGGTCTCAAGGAGGAAATCGTCGAAGGCACGAACATCCTGCTGGAGCGCGGATGGACCCCCTATCGCGTGCTGACCGAGGCTCTCGTCGAGGGCATGCGGATCGTCGGCGAGGATTTCCGGGACGGCATCCTCTTCGTGCCCGAGGTGCTGCTGTCGGCAAATGCCATGAAGGCCGGCATGTCGATCCTGCGCCCGCTTCTCGCCGAAACCGGCGCGCCCAAGCAGGGCAAGATGGTGATCGGCACGGTCAAGGGCGACATTCACGACATCGGCAAGAACCTCGTCGGCATGATGATGGAAGGTGCAGGCTTCGAGGTCATCGATCTCGGCATCAACAATCCGGTCGAGAAATATCTCGCGGCGATCGAGGAGCACCAGCCGGACATTCTCGGCATGTCGGCGCTTTTGACGACCACGATGCCCTACATGAAGGTCGTGATCGACACGCTGAAGGAAAAAGGCATCCGCGACGACTATGTCGTGCTCGTCGGCGGTGCGCCGCTCAACGAGGAATTCGGCCGCGCCGTCGGGGCGGATGCCTATTGCCGCGACGCGGCCGTGACGGTCGAAACCGCCAAGGACTACATGAAGCGCAAGCACAACCAGCGGTCGGCTCGCGCCTGATCGTTGGCCGGCGCGGTTACTGCGCGGCGCGTGCGACGTTGTTGCCGGCGTCCTGCGTCGCCTCGACGGCGTTCGCTGCGTCGGCACCGACGCCACGGATCGTGTTGGCACAGCCGCTGGCGGCGAGGAGCGCGACGACGATTGCGGCAGAGCGCAGTATGCCTGAAGGTTTCATGAGATCCCTCTTGCGTTGAGGCCGCACGACCGCGGCAGACAGCAGATGCATGAACGCTCAAATTCGGGAAAGGTTCTCGTGATCGCCTGCGGGATGCTGGCGCGCGAGATCCTTGCCGTGAAGGAGCGCAACGGCCTTTATTATCTCGACCTTACCTGCCTGCCGGCGGAGTTCCATTTTCATCCCGACCGCATCGCGCCGGCGCTCGAGACGGCGCTGACGGACGCCAGGGCCGCCGGCTACCGCGACATCGTCGTCGGCTATGCGGATTGCGGAACGGGCGGCGGGCTCGATGCCGTCTGCGCGCGCCACGGCGTGTCGCGCGTTGCCGGCCCCCATTGCTTCGCCTTCTACCAGGGCAACGCCGCGTTCGAGGCGCTCGGCGACGACGACATGACGTCGTTCTACATGACGGACTTCCTCTGCCGTCATTTCGAGACGTTCTTCATCCGCCCGCTCGGGCTCGACCGGCATCCGGAACTCGCAAAGGATTATTTCGGCCATTACCAACGGGTGGTCTACCTCGCCCAGACCGAAGATCCCGGGCTCGAAACCGTTGCGCAGGACGCCGCACGGATGCTCGGCCTGGCCTTTGAGAAGCGGCGGACGGGCTATGGCGACCTGGAGCGATTTCTCGTCGGCGCCGCAGCTTCGCCGAATTTCGGGAGTTCCTGAACGCATGAAACGCTCCCAGACACTCTCCGCCTTCGCCGCACTCGGCATCCTCGTCGCTACTCTGCCCGCTTCGGCCACCGGCGAGATCGTCAACCTCATCACGGCGGCGGACACCGCGCGGCTCGAAGCCTACGACGAGACGCTGGCCGCCGCGCTCGAAGCCGCGCGATCGAATGGCGCCGCTGCCGACATCGCGGCAGTCGATGCGGTCGTCGGTGCCGAAGCGCTCTCCTTCGATGGACTGGACCTGACCGGCCGCTGGCAATGCCGCACCATGAAGCTCGGCGGCGCGGCCGGGCTTGTCGTCTATCGCTGGTTTGCCTGCGAGGTCACCGACGACGGCTCCGGCTGGCGGCTGACGAAGCTCACCGGCTCGCAGCGTACGGTCGGCCGCTTCTTCACCGAGAGCGACACGAGACTGACCTATCTCGGCTCCTTCTACGTCGCCGGCGAGACGCCGAAGGCTTACGGGTCCGGGCCGGAAATCGATCAGGCAGGCTATGCCACGAGGACAGGCGAGCGGTCGTGGTGGATCGGGCTGCCAAAACCCTATTACGAGTCGGAATTCGACATTCTGGAGTTGCGCTAGGTCGGGTGCGTCCTTCGAGGCTCGCTGTGCTCGCACCTCAGGACGTGGTGTGCAGAGGGTGTGCGTCCTTCGAGGGGCACTGCGTTGGATTAAAGACGTAGCTGTAATCCGGTGCCGAAAGCCATTGGACGCGTTTTGCGACAGGCATGTCCACTCCTGACGCTGCACCCACCTCCCTCATCCTGAGGTGCGAACGCAGTGAGCCTCGAAGGACGCACCCAACGCCCCAACTGCTTGCGGCACGCAGACCTTCGACGCCGCCACCTTGCGAAGCACAGCGGCAGTGGCTACTTCCGCACCCAGCGCGGACATGGCTCCACACCCGAGCGCATGATAGAGTGCACCACGTCACCGGCCGAGGCATGAACAGCGACATGACTGAGTTCGGCGGCCTTCCCGCAACCCGGCACCCTGTGCAGATGGTACCCCAGAGCCGACGGCTGTCGGCGATCCTGGAGCAACTGTCGGCCGAGGGGACAGAGCCGGTCAGCATCGGCGAAATCCGCGAGGCGCTCGGCGACCGCTCCTTCGCGGCGCTGGTCATCCTGTTTTCAGCCATGAACCTGCTACCTCTGCCGATCGGTGCAACGCTGTTCTTCGGGCCGCCGCTGGTGCTCGTGTCCATGCAGATGGTGCTCGGCTACGACACGCCCTGGCTGCCGCGGTGGCTGACGGAAAAGACCATCGCGCGAGACCGTTTTCGCACGGCATCCGCCCGCATCATTCCCCTATTTCGGCGCATGGAGCGATATGTTCAGCCGCGGCGCTGGCCGTTCTCGGAAACAACCGCCGAGCGACCAATCGGCGCGATGGTGCTGGTGCTTGCGATCGCCGTGACACTGCCCATTCCTCTGGGGAACTGGCTGCCGTCGCTTGCCTGCGCGATCATCGGGCTCGCCCTGTCGGAGCGGGACGGCGTGTTTCTGGCCGTCGGCGCGGCCGTTGGCATCCTGTCGCTACTCATCATCGGCATGGTCGTCGGGGCTGCGGGTGTCGCGGCTGGGATGGTCTTCGGAGTCTGACGCGCCCGCGTCGCATTTGACCTCTCTCACGTCGCCGCGCAACAAGCGGGTTGGCCTGCGCTGCAGCCATTCTCCGCACTGCGTGGGGAGGGCATGCGCATATGGCCGAGCTGATCATCGTTTCATGGCGTGACATCCCCGCACAAATCATCGTGCGCAAGGGCCGGCAGAACGCGCGTCGCGAACTGCCGCTGCGTTTCACCGAGGCGATCGATGCCTGCGCCATGCGCACCGGCGCTGCGGAGACCGATGCCTATCTCGAGGAATGGCGGAAATCCGAACCCGTCGCAGTCTCCGATGATCTCGAAGCCGAGGCCGACAGGGCCGTCGCGGACATCGAGGCGCGCTATGACCGGTCGGCGCTGGCCGATCTCGTCAAGGCAGGCGGACGCCATGGTTGAGCCGACTCAGGCCCAGAAGGTGCAGGCGGCCCGCCAGAAGACCGCCTACAAGCCGGCGAGCGTCTCGCCACAACGCCGCGTCCAGCGAAGCTATGCGCTCAGGCTCTGGTCCGTGCGCCATTCGCGCGCGCTGGAATGGGTCTATGCCCGCTTCGCCGACATCTTCCTGAGGCTTCATCCCGTGTGGAACGCGATCGGCTACGGGCGCGCCGAGGCGCCGGTGAAGTTCGTCGAGAAGCGCGTGAAAGGTCTCATGTTCGACTGCCGCATGTGCGGCCAGTGCGTGCTGTCGTCTACCGGCATGTCCTGCCCTATGAATTGCCCGAAGCAGTTGCGCAACGGACCCTGCGGCGGCGTGCGCGCCAATGGCAATTGCGAGGTCGAGCCCGACATGCCCTGTGTCTGGGTCAAGGCCTGGGAAGGCTCGCGCCAGATGGTCCATGGCGATGCGATCCTGACGGTGCAGAAGCCGGTGGACCAGTCTCTGCGCGAAACATCGGCCTGGCTGCGCGTGACGGCCAAGGCCGCGGCCGAGCGGGAGTTGCAATAGTAATGGCGCTCTACGATCCCACCCCCCTCTGCCCTGCCGGGCATCTCCCCCTCAAGGGGGGAGATCAGTCATTGCTTTCACCGGTGTCGCCGTTTGTCGCTTACGGAATGGTGCCGCCATCTGAACGACCAATCTCCCCCCGTGAGGGGGAGATGGCCGGCAGGCCAGAGGGGAGTGCTCCAGCCGGCCGCTGGCGCCCGATCGCTCGCCCATGACCCGCCTCCCCCAGCCCGACGAGAACCCCGCCGGCATCGACCTGCCGCTTGACCCGCTGCCGGGACACTCCTCCCGCGGGCGACTGGAGCGCATCCTGCGGCGCGGCGAGTTCGCGGTGACGGCCGAGCTCAACCCGCCCGACAGCGCCGACCCGCAAGACGTCTACGAGCGGGCGAAGATTTTTGACGGCTGGGTCGACGGCATCAATGCGGTCGATGCGTCGGGCGCCAACTGCCACATGTCGTCGGTCGGCATCTGCGCGCTTCTCACGCGGATGGGCTATGCGCCGATCATGCAGATCTCCTGCCGCGACAAGAACCGCATCGCCATCCAGGGCGACGTTCTGGGCGCCGCTGCCATGGGCGTGGCCAACATTCTGTGCCTGACCGGCGATGGCGTGCAGGCCGGCGACCAGCCGGGCGCCAAGCCCGTCTTCGACCTCGACTGCATGTCGCTGCTCGAAACCATCCGCACCATGCGCGACGAAGCCAAGTTTCTGTCCGGCCGCAAGCTGTCGACGCCGCCTTCGGTCTTCCTGGGCGCCGCGATCAACCCCTTTGCGCCGCCGGTCGATTTCCGGCCGCACCGGCTTGCGAAGAAGATCGCGGCCGGCGCGCAGTTCGTCCAAAGCCAGTACTGCTACGACGTGCCGATGTTCGTCGAATACATGAAGCGGGTGCGCGATCTCGGCCTCACCGAGAAATGCTTCATCCTCGTAGGCGTCGGACCGCTGGCATCGGCCAAGACCGCGCGCTGGATGCGCACCAACGTGCCGGGCGTCCACATTCCCGATGCCATCATCGCGCGGCTCGAGGGTGCGGCGGACCAGAAGGCCGAAGGAAAGCGCCTCTGCATCGACATCATCAACGAGGTCAAGGAGATCGCCGGCGTCTCGGGCATCCACGTCATGGCCTATCGGCAGGAGGAGTTCGTGGCCGAGATCGTGCATGAATCCGGCGTGCTCAAGGGCCGCCGGCCGTGGCGTCGCGAGGCGCGCGCTGACGACCAGATGGTCGCCGACCGGCTCGACCATATCCTTCACGACGACGTCACAGAAACACCCCAGCAGGCCGTTCGCGAGGCGGCGAACTGAAAACCGGCAAGAGCCGACGGAGAACAGCATGACCCGAACAATCGTCGCCTCCGCCACGCGGGAAGTCGTGATCGGCTTCGACCAGCCCTTCTGCGTGATCGGCGAGCGCATCAACCCGACGGGGCGCAAGAAGCTCGCCGCCGAGATGGTCGTCGGCAATTTCGAGACGGTGATGAAGGACGCGATCGAGCAGGTCGCGGCCGGCGCCACCATGCTCGACGTCAATGCGGGCGTCACCGCCGTCGATCCCAATGCGACGGAGCCTGCGCTGCTCGTCCAGACGCTTGAGATCGTGCAGGACCTCGTCGATGTGCCGCTGTCGATCGACAGCTCGGTCTCGGCCGCCATCGAGGCGGCGCTGAAGGTCGCCAAGGGCCGGCCGCTGGTCAACTCCGTCACAGGCGAGGAGGAAAAGCTCGAGGCGATCCTTCCGCTCATCAAGAAATACGACGTGCCGGTCGTGGCGATCTCCAACGACGAGACGGGGATTTCGGAAGACCCCGACGTGCGCTTCGAGGTGGCGCGCAAGATCGTCCAGCGCGCTGCCGACTATGGCATTCCGGCGCATGACATCGTGGTCGATCCGCTGGTCATGCCGATCGGCGCGATGGGGACGGCTGGCCTGCAGGTGTTCGCGCTGCTCAGGCGGTTGCGCGAGGAGCTGAAGGTCAACACCACCTGCGGCCTCTCCAACATCTCCTTCGGCCTGCCCCACCGCCACGGCATCAATGCCGGCTTCATCCCGATGGTGATCGGCGCCGGCATGACCAGCGCCATCATGAACCCGTGCCGCCCGCAGGAAATGGAAGCGGTGCGCGCCGCCAACGTCCTCAACGGCACTGACCGCGACTGCATGAACTGGATCCGCACCTACAAGGACTTCAAGCCCGGCGAACACGCCGCCCCTGCCCCGGTCCAGGTGAACGCACCCGGCGAAGGCGGCTCAGCGGGCGGACGACGTCGAGGCGGACGCGAGGCGCGGCTGGGGCGGGGGTGATGGTGGTCGTGCGTCCTTCGAGGCTCGCTGCGCTCGCACCTCAGGATGAGGGGGGATGGCGGCTTTCAGCTCAGGGGATTCCTGTGCGGTTGCAGTCGGAAGGGCTAAGCGTCTACGTCCCTCATCCTGAGGTGCGAACGAAGTGAGCCTCGAAGGACGCAACAGGCTACTCCTGATCCGAAACCAGTGGCCCTCGTCGGGAGAGCTGGGGCAACCGCTCATAGGCGAGCGCGATCAACGCTTCTTTCTTGGCCCGCGACCAGCCCTTTATTTGTCGCTCGCGCGCGATCGCATCAATAATGAGGTCGTAGCCCTCCGAAAACACAAGCTCGACGGGTCGACGGCGTGCCGTGTAGCCGTCTATCGCAAGATTGTTGTGTTCCCATACCCTCGCATCGACGTCCTGCTTGGTGGATCCGACATAGTAGCTGCCGTCGCTGCACCGAAGCATGTAGACGGTCATCTCGAACTGCGGCATCCCCCATATCCCTTCCGTCAGAAAAGCTATCGCGTGAAGTCCGGAATGCAAACCATGCGTCCTTCGAGGCTCGCTGCGCTCGCACCTCAGGATGAGGGAGGTTGGGGCTGTGCTAACCAACTCACAATGGGCACTTCGGTGCCGGATCATCCAATCTCAAAGAACGGTACAGAGGATCTGATGGCTTGCGCCGACCTCCCTCATCCTGAGGTGCGAACGCAGTGAGCCTCGAAGGACGCACCGGAAACATGCAAGACCCCCTCGTCCTTTTCATGCCCTCCGGCAAGCGCGGGCGCTTTCCCGTCGGCACGACCGTGCTGGATGCCGCGCGGCAGCTTGGCGTCTATGTCGAAAGCGTCTGTGGCGGGCGGGCGACCTGCGGGCGGTGCCAGGTCGAGGTGCAGGAAGGGAATTTCGCCAAGCACCAGATAGTCTCGTCGAACGACCACATCTCCCCCATTGGGCCGAAGGAACTGCGCTATGCCGAGAAGCGCACGATCCCGGCCGGTCGCCGGCTCTCCTGCTCGGCCACCATCCAGGGCGACCTCGTCATCGACGTGCCGCCGGATACGGTGGTGAACGCCCAGGTCGTGCGCAAGGCCGCGATCGACATCCTGATCGAGCGCAACCCGGCCGTGCAGCTCTGCTATGTCGAGGTGGACGAGCCCGACATGCACAAGCCGCTGGGCGATCTCGACCGCATGAAGGTCATGCTCGACCGCGACTGGGGCTTCGACAACCTGCTCGTCTCGCAGCATCTGATCCCGCAGGTGCAGGGCATCCTGCGCAAAGGCAATTGGGGCGTTACCGCCGCTATTCACCGCGACCTGGAGGCCTCGCGGCCGAACATCATCGCGCTCTGGCCGGGCCTCCATAACGAGGCTTACGGCATCGCCTGCGACATCGGCTCGACCACGATCGCGATGCATCTCGTCTCGCTTTTGTCCGGCCGGGTCGTCGCCTCGTCCGGCATGCAGAACCCGCAGATCCGCTTCGGCGAGGATCTGATGAGCCGCGTCTCCTACGTGATGATGAATGCCGATGGCCGCGAGGCGCTGACGAAGGCCGTGCGCGACGCCGTCACGGAGCTTACCGCCAAGGTCTGCGCCATGGGCGGCGTCGACCCGGACAACGTGCTCGATGCCGTTATCGTCGGCAATCCGATCATGCATCACCTGTTCCTCGGCATCGACCCGACGGAGCTCGGCCAGGCGCCCTTCGCGCTCGCGGTTTCGGGTGCCGTGCATACCTGGGCGGACGATCTCGGCATCGGCATCAATCACGGCGCGCGCATCTACCTGCTGCCCTGCATCGCCGGTCATGTCGGTGCGGATGCTGCCGGCGCGACGCTTGCCGAAGGCCCGCACCGGCAGGACCGCATGATGCTGCTGGTCGATGTCGGCACCAATGCCGAGATCGTGCTCGGCAATCGCGAGCGGCTCGTCGCCGCCTCCTCGCCGACGGGCCCGGCCTTCGAGGGCGCCGAGATCTCTTCGGGCCAGCGCGCCGCGCCCGGCGCCATCGAGCGCGTGCGCATCGACCGCGACACGCTGGAGCCGCGCTTCCGTATCATCGGCTCGGAGAAATGGTCGGACGAGGACGGTTTTGCGGAAGACGCGGAGAAGCTCGGCATCACCGGCATCTGCGGCTCGGCCATCATCGAGGTCGTGGCCGAGATGTTCCTCGCCGGCATCATCTCGGAGGACGGCGTAGTGGATGGCGCGATGGCCGCGCGCTCGACCCGCATCGTCGAACAGGGCCGCACTTACGCCTACCTCCTGCACGAAGGCGCCCAGCGCATTCTGGTGACGCAGAACGACGTCCGCGCGATCCAGCTTGCCAAGGCCGCGCTCTATGCCGGCATCCGCCTTTTGATGGAGAAGCAGGACGTGGAAAAGGTCGATGCGATCCGGTTCGCCGGCGCCTTCGGCTCCTTCATCGACCCGAAATACGCGATGGTCCTCGGCCTCATCCCCGATTGCGACCTCACCGAGGTGAAGGCGGTCGGCAATGCGGCCGGAACCGGCGCGTTGATGGCGCTCCTCAACCGCGACTATCGCCGCGAGATCGAGCAGACCGTCCGCCGCATCGAGAAGATCGAGACCGCCCTGGAACCGCATTTCCAGCAGCTCTTCGTCAACGCCATGGCGCTGCCGAACAAGGTGGACCCGTTCCCCCTGCTCAGCCAGGCCGTCGATCTGCCGGCGCGCGCACAAGGTACCGACGGCGGAGACGGCTCCCCCCGCCGCCGCTCGCGCGAAGGCCGGCGTGGACGGAGTTAAGGTCAGCCCAGTCCGATCACGACCTCATCGGGCTGGTTTTCATGATTGGACCAGATCCGGACGCGGGTGCGGGTGTCCTGAACGTCCATCGAAAGGATGTCCGGTATGTTCGTGTCGAAAAGAACGATCTTACCGCCCGGCGTGTCGAGATAACCGTCGAATCTCAGAGGCATATGCGGCAGCTGCAGTTCCTCATGCGGCCCAATCGTTATGGTCGTATCGCCATCGTTCCAGTATTGGCAGGTGACGACAAGACACTCGGACGTGCCGAAAACGCCCAATGCCCCGTATTCGACAGGCACATCGGCTTCGGAGTCTCCAGCCATGTAGAAGCTTACATATTCGGGCGCGACGCTCACGGTCCTGACGGCCATTGACTTGCCTCCAATCACCCTATCGCCACGACGACATGCTCGGGCAACTGAAGGCCATCGGTCCAGATGCGAATTCGCGTCGTCTTGGTCGGCGTGGGATAGGCGAGCAACTCCGCGCACGCCACGTCGGTGAAGAGAACCGATTGGCTCGGCGTCGGCAGCATCTCGTCGAATAGCGGCGCAGACGGTTGATCGATCTCGTGCGCGGCGCCGACCGTCAGTTGCGTCTCCGTCTCGTCCCAATAGGCGCATGGGACCGTAATGCACTGCCCGTTGAACAAGATCCTGATATTCTCTTCCGGCTGCGCATTCTCCGGCCTCACGGCATCGGAAATGAAGAACTGCATGTATTCCGGCGCAATCTTTTTCGTAAAAATCATCGGTTTCGTCTCCCAAGAAATGAACCGACGTAACCGCCTTGGCTATTGCTACAGGAAAGACAGTGGGGAGCAATACGGGACGGTCGTCCAAGTGATGAAGGCATACTGTGATCGCCGACGTAATGTCCATTTCGCGTCAGGTTGGTTGTTGATCCACAGCCATGGCAGCCAAATCTCTGGCCGATCAGATCGAGTTGCCGCCGCTGGGCTGCGGTCAAGCGTTTTTGACCAGGCGCCAGATTGATCCATTGTTTGCCGAATGGGCCCAGCCCCAATGGGCGTCCGGTAAGTTCGAACAGACGAAGTTCGGCTTGCAATCGGATCGCTTCATTCGCCCTGATGTATCCTTCCACAGTTTCGAACGCTTGCGGGCGGGGCCGCCATCGCGGATCGATCCGACGGGTCCTAGCCACCGCATCTCGTGCGGCCGCCAACGAGATCTGTACCCGCGCCTCCTGCGCCGGCGTGACCGGCAGCGAGCGTCCAGCGATCCGGATAGTCCCACCACCACGTCTGCGCGAAACCCGCTCGACCCGCGCATAGCCCGGCACCAGCGTCCATTGTCCGCCATCGACGTTGCCTCGCGGCACGCGCGGCTGTTGCGGCCGGTAGCCGGCCTTAAGCGCCAGTGACAGCCGGATGGCCGCAGCCTGAAGCTTTAGCTCCGCTGTACCGCGACCGAATACGCTTGATGTCGATTGCCGTCCGAACACCGCCTCGCCTCCGTTCTTTCCACCGAGAAGGATGAGGCCGTCCCGCCAGCCGTGGATGGAATGACACCCACGCAGGTGGCAGATCGTTGAATTTCCTCAGTTCTATCGGGTCTGAGGCCTACCCCGCGTCCCCATCGATCCCCTCGCTTGAGCTCGCCCACAAAGGAGCGCATCATGCCATCCGGGAGGAGCGACCCGGTTTCGAGCGGTTTCGGCGTACCATGCAGAGTTTGAAGTCCAGGGCCGTTGCTTTCGTGCTTCGCCACACCCGCAAGCGTGCTTTCCGCAGCGCCGACGAGCTCAACCGCTGGATCGCGCGCGCCCGCTTGACCGAGACGCATCGCCCGCCTGTGTCGATCGCCGGTCGCATTTCGATCACCGAGCGCCAGATCGCGGGTGCCCCCGTCTACGAAGTAAGGCCGAAGTCACCCCTCGCCTCCCCGCGCCGGGTTCTCTACTTCCACGGCGGCGCGTATGTCTTCGAGATCACGTCGTTCCACTGGAAGCTGATTGCCGAGATGTGCGAGCGGCTCGGCGCGCGCATAACCGTGCCGATCTACCCGATCGCACCCGAGCACCGCTTCGAAGACATGTTCGCCGTGGCGATGGCGACCTATCGCGCGGTGCTCGAGGAGACAGCAGCGGAAGACATCGTCTTCATGGGCGATTCCGCCGGAGGCAACATGGCCGTCGTGTTGACCATGATGGCCGTCCGGGAAGGACTGCCTCGACCCGGCCGCCACGTGCTGATCTCACCTGGCCTCGACATGACGCTGGACCATCCCGACATCGCGGCCGCGGCAGCCCTCGATCCATGGCTCGATATCGATGGCGGGCTCGAGGCGATCCGGCATTATGCTCCGCATATCGATCGCGCCGATTGGCGGATCAGCCCGGCGCGCGGCGACCTCTCGGTGCTCCCGCCGACGCTTGTGCTCGCGGGCGGACGCGATCTGCTCACCCACGGCACGCTCGGCTTCGTGGAACGGGCGCGCGCCGCGGGTGTCGAGGTCGAGACCATGATCGAACCCGCGATGATCCACGTCTGGCCGCTCATCGACATGCCCGAGGCGCGGACTGCACGCGACCGCATCGTTTCCTATCTGCAGGCCGAACGGTCTGGCGCACCCGGATCGAGTCAAGCCGCCGCACGCCGCTAGAAAGGCGGCGCGAACCTAAGCGTCCGCGCCCACCTTCTTCAGCATCGCCTTCGTCAGCGACTGCTTCCAGCCCGAAGTTTTCGCCCAGGGATCCGGCTGCGCCAGCCGCGCAGCCATGTCGGCAACACCGAAGCCATTCGCACGATCGAGCTTTGCAAGCTCATCCCAGCCTATGGGCGTCGCCACGGGCGCGCCGTCGCGCGAGCGGGTCGAATAGGGCGCGATGGCCGTCGAGCCGCGCTCGTTGCGCAGCCAGTCGACGAAGATCTTGCCCTTTCGCTTGGCCTTGGACATTTGCGAGACATAACGGTCAGGGTAACTTTTCGCGACGCTTTCGGCGAAGGCGCGCGCAAAGGCCTTAACTTCAGGCCATTCCGCGCGGCGGGCGAGCGGGGCGATGACGTGGACGCCCTTGCCGCCGGTCACCATTGGCACGGTCTTGAGGCCGATCGCCCCTAGCCGGTCGCGCAAATCGAAAGCCGCCTCGCGCACATCGGAAAAGCCGAGCCCTTCGTCGGGATCGAGATCGAAGACCAGCCTGTCGGGCTGCTCGAGCCGGTCGATGCGCGAGCCCCAGATATGGAATTCGAGCGTGCCCATCTGGACGCTCGCGACCAGACCGGCAAGATCGTCGGCGTGCAGATAGGTGGCTCTGTCGCCATCGTTCTCGGCGATCTCGACACGCCTGACTTCGTCCGGAAAGCCTTTGGCGTCATGCTTCTGGAAGAAGCACTGACCGCCCTCGCCCTGCGGGCATCGCACCAGGCTCAGGAGCCGGCCCTTGATGTGGGGCAGCATGCGCTCGGCGACGCGCTCGTAATGGGCGGCAAGATCGGCCTTGGTGACACCCTGGTCGGGGAAGAGGACCTTGTCGGGATTGGACAGCTTCACGCCTGCGATCCGGTCGCGGGTTTCGTGTTCGCTCATGGGTGCACCTCCGGCAGGCGTTTCGAGCACGATCTCGTCGGCATCCTTGTCGGCGCGCACGCCCTTGACCACGCCGTGACGGACAACGCCGTCGGCGGTGAACTCGGCGAAATCAACCTCGATGACGATTTCCGGCTCGACGTAATGCGCGCCACGGCGAGCCTCGGCGGGCAGGCCCGCAAAAGGCGATGTCTTGCGCTCCAGGCCTCTTAGGCGCGTCGCCACGTCCTCCAGCGTACCGCCCTCGAACGACCCGACACGACCCTTGTAGACGAACTTTCTTCCCTCACGAACGCCGATCAGGACGGACGAGAACGGCCGGCCGGTCTTGTCCGTTTCGGACCACCCGCCGATGACGAATTCCTGGCGTCGTGTGCATTTCACCTTGAGCCAGCTGCGGCCGCGGCCCGAGCGATAGGGATCGGTAGCGCGCTTGGCGATGATGCCCTCATGGCCGGCCTCGCAGATCTGGGCGAAGACTTCCTCGGCATGGCCGGCGATGTGATCGGAGAAGACCAGCGCACCCCTGCCCTTGCCGATGATCGCCTCCAGCCGCTCCTTGCGCTCGACGAGCGGCAGATCGGTGATTTCCTTTCCGCCCTCGATCAGCATGTCGAAGACGAAGCAGGACATGTCGCCGCCCGCCTTGATCGCCTGCTGCAGCGAAGAGAAGTCGGTGCGTCCCTGCTTGAAGGCGACGATCTCGCCATCGATCAGCGTGCCGTCCGTCGGCAGGCTTGCGGCTGCCTCGGCGATGCCGGGAAACTTGTTGGTCCAGTCCTTGCCGTTTCGCGTGAAGATCTTTGCCTTGCCGCCGGCAATCGCAATCAGCGCGCGGTAGCCGTCATATTTCATCTCGGCCAGCCACTCGTCGCCATCCGGCGGCTCCGCGACGAGCGTGGCGAGCTGGGGTTCGCGCCAGCGGGGCATCGCCAGCTTGCGCGCCGAAGGCTTGCGGCGCGGCGCGGGCTCGAGGTCCGCCTTGGCAAGCCCCCTGCCCTTTTTGGCGATCTCGGCCATGGAGCGCCCGCTGTCGACGCTCTTGTCGAATTTCTTGAGGATGTCGCCGCGTGCGGTCGCGATCTCGTCCTTGTGCTTGAGAAGCAGCCAGTTCTCGCGCGTCTCGCCTTTGCGCGGCTTCATTCGGACCAGCGCCCAACTGCCCTTCAGCCGCTCGCCGTGCAGCGTGAAGGCGAGCTTGCCGTCCTTGAACCCCTGCTCGATGTCGTTTTCCGGTTCCCAGGTGCCGCGGTCCCAAAGCATGACCGTGCCGCCGCCATACTGATCCTCGGGAATCGTCCCTTCGAAGCCGCCATAGGCGAGCGGATGGTCCTCGGTGCGCACCGCAAGCCGCTTCTCGGCAGGGTCGAGGCTGGGACCGCGGGTCACGGCCCAGCTTTTCAGCACGCCTTCCCACTCCAGCCGGAAGTCGTAATGCAGCCGGGTCGCGTCATGCTTCTGGACGACGAAGGACATGCCGGTGGTGCGCACGGCTTGATCGCCGGAGTGATCCGGCTCGGCCGTGCGCGAAAAATCGCGCTTGGCGCGGTACTCCTTGAGGAGGGTGTCGCCGTCGTCACGCGCCATGGCGCGCGTCCCTTCGATGGCAAGGCCGATACGATCTCATCATACGAACTCCGGCAAGCGACTCGAAACTGATTTGCCAGTCATCGAACGCCCCCGGCGCTTGCGCGGTTCCGCAGCCTAGAAGGCGCCTGTGCCGCGGAAGATCTCGAAGGTCGCGCGGATGTGGTCGGCGGCAGCGCGCACGGGGGCCGACGCCTCGGCCGCAACGATCATCGCGAGATTGTAGTGGGAGAGTTCAGGCAATCCCTCGTCGGGCCCGAGCGCAACGATGTCGTCGCCGATGAAGGATTTCGGCAAGGGTGCGACGGCGAGGTCGGCGAGGATCGCCGAACGCTGGCCGGCGGTGTGCGCGCTCATATAGGCGATGCGGTAGTCGCGGCCGGCACGGCCGAGCGCTTCCAGCGCCGTTGCCCGCCAAGCGCAGCCCTCTTCCCAGATGGACAGCGGCAGCGGCTCGCGCAGATGCGCTGACCCGCCCTTCGCTCCGCCCCAGACGATCGGCTCCGTCAGCAGGATTTCGGCGTCGGACGGGATGTTGCGGCAGGCGGTGAAGAGCGTGATGTCGAGTTCGCGGTCGGCCATGCGGCGGCGAAGCTTGCCGCTCTGGTCGATCACGACATCGACGGCGATCGCCGGATGGCTGACAGCGAACCGCTTGAGAACATGCGGCAGCACGCGCTCACCGTAATCGTCGGGCGAGCCGAGGCGCACCACGCCGGTGATCTCGGGGACGATGAATTTCGACACTGCCTCGCGGTTCAGCGCGATCATGCGGCGGGCGTAGCCGAGCAGGATTTCGCCATCGACCGTCAGCGAGACGGATCGCGCATCCCGCGAGAAGACCGGCCGGCGCAGGATTTCCTCGAGTTTCTTGATCTGCATCGACACCGCAGAAGGCGTGCGGAAGACGGCGTTGGCAGCGGCCGTGAAGCTACCGGTTTCGGCGATCGCGACGAAGGTGCGCAGCACATCGAGATCTAGCAACGGCAGAGGGTGGTTCAAAGGCGCGTTCATCGCGTCGATCAACTTTCCTGAAGCAAAGCGTCAATCCATTTCGATTGATTGAACATCCGACCTGTCTCAAAGTCAACTCCATCGCAGTTGAAGGAGACCCGTCATGCTGCCGCTTGCATCAGTGCTGCGCCTTGCGCGCTATCTCAGGTCGGTCCGTGCGCGTCGCCAGACCGATCGCATTCTTGGCACTCTGCCCAGCCACATTCGCAAGGATATCGGATGGCCTACGAGCGACGTGCCACGCCTGCGCGGACGGCAGCCATGAGCGTCATCGCTGCCTTCCGTCGCTGGCGCGCGGAGCGCTGTGCGCGCCGCCGCCGCTACGCCGATACTCTCGAGTTCCTGTCGTTGCCATCGGCGATCCAGCGCGACGCCCTTAGAAACGAATGCGACGCCTGAGCGGTGTCGCAATTGCGGTGTCGTGCTTCGCTTTTGCAGCGCAAACGCCGTTCGGCGAAGCCTATACGAGCGCCAGAAATCGAAGGCTGAATGCCTCGTCCAAGGAGTGACCACCCGTGTCCATCATCGCTCGCATCCTTTTCCGGAAGCGCCAGACCAACCTCTCGACCTCGCTCGAGCGCAAGCGCCTGCAGGGCACCATGCCCGGCCAGACCGGCGCCATGCTCGCCTCGCGCCACGGCCTGTTCGTCTGAGCCGAAACCGATCGCTTTGCCAACGCCCGCGACGCTCCGGCGCCTCGCGGGCGTCTTCATGTCGCCAGATCGACAATTCGTGTCCATCAGCGTCTAGCTAGACGCTTGAGGACAATAGACTTTCCTGCTTACGCTAACCCAATTGCGACGCCGGCAGGAACCCGGCCGCAGCCTTAGGAGGCTGAGGTGTCACGCGAGCGCGCGCTCAAACGGTCGATCGTCTTCTTCCTCGTCCCCGACTTCACGATGATCGCGTTTGCGACGGCGCTGGAGCCCCTGCGGCTGGCGAACCGCATGCTCGGTTTCGAGGCCTATCGCTGGCGGCTGGCCTCCATCGACGGCAAACCCGTGCGCGCGTCGAACGGCGTCGAGAGCGCGGTCGACACGTCGCTGGAAGACGAGCGGCGCAAGATGACGGGCGGCGACCGGCCCTCGATGGTCATCGTGTGCTCCGGCCTCAACATCGAGAGCTACTCCCAGAAATCCGTTTTCGCCTGGCTGCGTGAGGAGTATAATCGCGGCGTCGCCGTCGGCGGATTGTGCACGGCCGCCCATGTGCTTGCCCATGCCGGCCTGCTCGCCAATCGCCGCTGCGCCATCCACTGGGAAAATCTGCCGGGTTTTGCCGAACGCTTTCCGAAGGCGAACGTATTCGCCGACCTCTTCGAGGTGGACGACAACGTCTATACCTGCGCCGGCGGAACGGCCGCGCTCGACATGATGCTGAAGCTGATCGGCGACGATTTCGATGACGCGACCGTCAACAGCGTCTGCGAGCAGATGCTGACCGACCGTGTGCGCAGCCCAACCGACCGCCAGCGCCTGCCGCTCCGGGCGCGTCTCGGCGTCCAGAATTCCAAGGTGCTTTCGATCATCGAGATGATGGAGGCGAACCTGTCAGAGCCCATGTCGCTCGTCCAGATCGCGCGGCATGTGGGGCTGTCGCGCCGCCAGATCGAGCGGCTGTTCCAGAGCGAGATGGGGCGTTCCCCTGCCCGCTATTATCTCGAGATCAGGCTCGACCGGGCTCGGCACCTGCTGCTGCAGTCGACGCTGCCGGTCGTCGAGGTGGCGGTCGCCTGCGGGTTCGTCTCCGCGTCGCATTTCTCGAAATGCTACCGCGAGCTCTATGCGCGCTCGCCGCAGCAGGAACGCGCCGACCGCAAGCTGCTGGCTGCCTGATCAGGGCCAGATGCGGTCCATCCAGCGACGCTCGCCGACGAGGCAATCATAGTCCTGCGCCATCGAGGCCAGATGCACCGGAGCGCCGCCGGACGCGTAGCTGCGCCAGGTCGGCGACCACGGGCCTGAAAGTTCGAGCACGAGCTTGCGTCGGATGGCCTCGGGAAACTGGTCCCAGCCGGTCACCGGCACGATGAAGGCGCCGGGCCCGCCGATCACGCAGTTTGCGTAGTAGGTGTCGAGGTCGGGGATGTCGAAGCGGCCGATTGGCTGCATGTCGGTCAGGAGCGGCAGGCCGTTGACCACGATGCCCTGCGCCACCAGCCGGTCGCGCGCTGGCACGACGGGCTGGCCGTGATTGTTCGGCCCGTCGCCCGAGACGTCGACCACGCGGCGCATGCCCTGATAACGGCTTTCGGCAAACAGGTCGTGGGCGAAGTCCAGCGCGGCCGAGATCGAGGTGCGCCGCGCGCTTTGCGGCGCGCTCAGCGCCATCTGCGCAACGACCGCCTCGGCATCCGCGCGGCTGGCGATGATCGTCCATGGCACGATCAGGTGCTGGGATGACTCGCCGGCCCATTCGAAGATGGAGATGGCTATCTTGCCGTGCACCCCGTCGCGTATGGCGTTGATGACGCTGTCATGGGTGAGCGCGGCGATATAGCCGGCGCGCTGGATTTCGAGTTCCTCGTAGGACATGGATAGCGACACGTCCGCCGCGATCACCAGTTCCACGTCGACCGGCTCGGCCTGCGCCGCGCAGGTGAAGGAGCCTGCCGCGAAGGCAAAGGCGGCGCATGCAATGAGCGCCTGTGCATGTCGAACGAGCGCAACCATGAGGCATGGTCGGTCGAAACGTGTCGCTGCGGAAGACGGTTTTGTGACGCAAGGCCATCACTCCCATCACGATCCCGCGACTGGCCGGCCTTCACCAAGAAAAACCCCGCCTCACCGGGCGGCGAGACGGGGTCTGATGAAGCAACGCAAGCAGACGATCAGTGCAGGATCTGGCTAAGGAAGAGCCGCGTGCGCTCGTGCTGCGGATTGTCGAAGAACTTCTCCGGGGTGTTCTGCTCGACGATCTGCCCCTGATCCATGAAGATCACGCGGTTGGCGACCTGACGCGCAAAGCCCATCTCGTGCGTCACGCAGATCATGGTCATGCCTTCCTCGGCGAGCCCGACCATCGTTTCCAGCACCTCCTTGATCATCTCCGGATCGAGCGCGGAAGTCGGCTCGTCGAAGAGCATGATGCGCGGGTTCATGCAGAGCGAGCGGGCGATCGCCACGCGCTGCTGCTGGCCGCCGGAAAGCTGGCCCGGGTACTTGTTGGCCTGCTCGGGGATCTTCACGCGCTCCAGGAAGTGCATGGCGGTCGCCTCCGCCTCCTTCTTGGGGATCTTGCGGACCCAGATCGGCGCCAGCGTGCAGTTTTCCAGGATCGTCAGATGCGGGAAGAGGTTGAAGTGCTGGAATACCATGCCGACCTCGCGGCGCACCTCGTCGATCTTCTTCAGATCGTTAGTGAGTTCGATGCCGTCGACGATGATGTGGCCCTTCTGGTGCTCTTCCAGCCGGTTGATGCAGCGGATCATCGTCGATTTGCCGGAGCCCGAAGGCCCGCAGACGACGATGCGCTCGCCGCGCATGACCTTGAGGTTTATGTCCTTCAGGACGTGGAATTCGCCGTACCATTTGTGCATGTCGACGATCTCGATCGCGACATCCGTGGTGGACACGGTCATGCGGGAGCGGTCGACTGCCATATCGTCGGCGCGGACTGCGTTCTCTGCCATTTTCGTTCCCCTCGGTGCTTCCCGCACCGTTCGTTCGATTGTGGTTTCGAGGATGACCGGGCGCGGCTAGCGCTTGTGCCCGGTATCCAGCCTGCGTTCCATGTAGATCGAATATCGAGACATGCCGAAACAGAAGATCCAGAAGATCGCTCCGGCAAAGATCAGGCCCGACATCGGCGTCTGGGCCGAGGCCCAGTTGGCGTCCGTGAAGTTCTGCCGGACGATGCCGAGCAGGTCGAACATGCCGATGATGTAGACGAGGCTCGTATCCTTGAAGAGGCCGATGAAGGTGTTCACGACGCCGGGGATGACGAGCTTCAGCGCCTGCGGCAGCACGATTAGGCCCATGGACTGCCAGTAGCCGAGGCCGAGCGAGGACGCGCCTTCGTACTGCCCTTTCGGGATCGCCTGCAGGCCGCCGCGAATGACCTCTGCCATGTAGGCCGACGCGAACAGCGCCACGCCGACCAGCGCGCGCAGAAAGCGGTCGAAGGTCATGCCGGCCGGCATGAAGAGCGGCAGCATGACGGACGCCATGAACAGCACCGTCACAAGCGGCACACCACGCACCGTCTCGATGAATATGACACAGATCATCTTCACGACCGGCAGCTTCGATCGTCGCCCGAGCGCCAGGAGAATGCCCATCGGCAGCGACACGACGATGCCGACGAAGGACAGGACCATGGTGACGAGCAGGCCGCCCCAGAGCGAGGTCTGCACGTAGTTGAGACCGAAATAGCCGCCCACCAGCAGAAAGTACGAGACGATCGGGAAGACGACGAAGAAGGCGATGGCGTTCCAGAACTTGTAAGGCACGCGCGGGATCATCAGCGGGATGAGCAGCGCGATGAAGAGCACCGCCGTCAGGTCGACGCGCCAGCGCTCAAAGACCGGATAGCGGCCGTACATGAATTGCGAGAACTTGGCGTTCACGAACGCCCAGCAAGCGCCCGACCAGCCATCCGGCTGGAGCCCGCCCTGGATGACGGTGGCGCAGACCGAGCGGTCGGGGCCGGTCCAGACCGCGTCGATGAAAGCCCAACGGATGATCGGCGGCAGCGCCCAGGCCAGAAACAGCAGGCCGACGAGCGTCAGCGCCGTGTCGAGCGGCGTAGCGAACAGACTCCTGCGCATCCAGCGCACAAGGCCACGATCGCGCGCAGGAGGCTCCTGCGCGTTGATCATCTCCATTCGGACGTAGGAAAGATCGTGCTCCTGCATGGGACTACCTTTCCACCAAGGCCATCTTGGAATTGTACCAGTTCATGAATGCCGACGTCGCGAGGCTGAGTCCTAGATAGATGACCATCCAGATCGCCACGACCTCGATCGCCTGACCCGTCTGGTTCATCGTCGTCTGGCCGATCTGGATGAGATCGGGGTAGCCGATGAAGACGGCGAGCGAGGAGTTCTTGGTCAGGTTGAGATACTGACTGGTCAAAGGCGGAATGATGATGCGCAGCGCCTGCGGCACGACCACGAGCCGCAGCGTGTGGTTGGGCTTGAGGCCCAGCGCAGAGGCCGCTTCGGTCTGTCCCCGCGATACGCCGATGATGCCGGCGCGCACGATCTCGGCGATGAAGGACGCCGTGTAGAAGGATAGGGCCAGATAGAGCGACAGGAACTCCGGCTTGATGTCCATCCCACCCTGCAGGTTGAACGTACCCAGGATCGGCGCATCGAAGGTGACGGGCATGCCGAGCGCCAGGAAAGCGAGAATCGGCAGGCCGAAGATCAGCGCCAATGCCGCGCGGAAGACAGGGAAGCGCTGCCCGGTCGCCATCTGGCGCTTGTAGGCCCAACGGGCGACGAACCAGGTGGCGAGGATGCCGACGAGGAAGGCGACGGCGATGAGCCAGGCCCCCTGCTCCCAGATCGGGCGCGGAATGAAGAACCCGCGGCTGTTGAGATAGGTCCCGAACGGCAGGTCGTAGCTTTCGCGCGGCTGCGGCAGCACCGACAGGACGCCGAGATACCAGAAGAAGATGACGAGCAGCGGCGGGATGTTGCGGAAAAGCTCGACGTAGACGGTGCAGAGCCGCGCTACGAGCCAGTTGCGCGACAGGCGCCCGATGCCGACGACGAAGCCAATGATTGTGGCCGTGATGATACCGAGCACTGCTACCAGGATCGTATTCAGGAGGCCGACGATGAGCGCTCGGCTGAAGGTCGAGTTCGCCGAGAACGCGATCATCGACTGGCTGACGTCGAAGCCGGCGCGTCCGTTCAGGAAGCCGAAGCCGGAAGAAATGTTTGCGCGCCGCAGGTTCTCGCTGGTGTTGCCGATGATCCACCAGACGAAGAGGACGAGTGCGACCGCGACGACGAGCTGGACGACGATGCCACGGACCTTGGGATCATTGATCCAGGACACGTGCGGCTCGTCCTGCGAACGCAAGCCGGTTTGGGTTGCCATTGTGTTCCCCTGGGGTCTTGAGGCCGGACCGCCGGGCGCTTCTTGCGCTCCTCCGTCCGTGTCCCGGCTCTGCCCCTGAATATCTTGTTGTTTGCCTGAAGAGCCGCGTATCTCTCGCGACTACGGGCCGGACCCCTCCCCGGGGCCGCAAGCATAAAATCGGGAGGCGCCGAAGCGCCTCCCGACAGATCAGATGTTAGCGGATCGGCGGGGCGTACTGGATGCCGCCGTCGCTCCACAGCGCATTGAGGCCACGGGCGATGTTCAGCGGGCTTCCGGCGCCGATGTTGCGCTCGAAGACTTCGCCGTAATTGCCGACTTCGCGGACGATGTTGACCACCCAGTCATTGCCGAGGCCAAGGCCTTCGCCGATCGTGGAGTTCTCTTCCTGGCCAAGAACGCGGCGAACTTCCGGGTTCTCCGAGTTCAGCATCTCGTCGATGTTTTCCGACGTGATGCCCATTTCTTCGGCCTGGATCATCGCGAAGAGCGACCACTTGACGATGTCGAACCACTGGTCGTCGCCGTGACGCACGGCAGGTCCGAGCGGCTCCTTGGAGATGATCTCGGGCAGAACGACGTGCTCGGACGGATTGGCGAGCGTCAGGCGGAGCGCATAGAGGCCCGACTGGTCGGTCGTGTAGGCGTCGCAACGGCCGGCCTCGTAGGCGGCGTTGGTCTCGTCGAAGCCCTGGAAGACAACGGGGTTGTATTCCATGTTGTTGGCCGCGAAGTAATCGGCGAGGTTCAGCTCGGTCGTCGTGCCGGTCTGCACGCAGATCGCGGCGCCCGACAGCTGCAGCGCCGAGTTGATGCCCGGCAGGCGCGTCGAGTTGATCATGAAGCCCTGGCCGTCATAGTAGTTGACGCCGGTAAAGTTGAAACCGAGCGACGTGTCGCGGCTCAGCGTCCAGGTCGTGTTGCGGGCGAGCAGGTCGATTTCGCCCGACTGCAGCGCCGTGAAGCGCTCGGTCGCGTTGGTCGGCGTGTACTGCACCGCATCGCCATCGCCGAAGATCGCAGCAGCGACCGCACGGCACATGTCGACGTCGAAGCCGGTCCAGTCGCCAGCGTCGTTCGGTGCCGCGAAACCGGCGAGACCGGTGTGCACGCCGCATTGCACGAAGCCCTTGGCCTTGACGTCATCAAGCGTCGCCGCCGATGCGGCCGGCGCGGCGAGAGCCAGCGCTGCCGTGCCAAGAATAGCCTTGGTGATGGTTTTCATTGCCCACATACCCTTCTGCTTCGGACCGACGTTCAGCCGCCGGGCCCTTTCTTGAAATCCGTGCCGATGAAGCGTGGCTCCGGCATCCTCATGCCGGTTGCCGATAAGTCCGGCCCCCGCTTCACTCCCACTCACGGCACGCATCGAAGGCGATATTCAGCGCGGGGTCAAGTCGCGCTTGTTGCTTAAACTGGCTCCGTTGCGACAGATTCAACCGATTGGATCAATGGCTTGGTCTGACGGAGACTTTGAGTTGGTGCAGTTGCACCATCTGCCGTCGATCGCTACTGCTGCGGAAAAGGCCAGAGAAACAGCGGGTTGCCATGACGAAGGATGACAGGAAGACAAAAGGCGTGAACACACGTCTCGCTCATATCGGTCCGGACCCACGCGACTTCCACGGCTTCGTCAATCCGCCCGTCGTGCATGCCTCGACCGTGCTTTTTCCCGATGCGAAGACAATGGAAACACGGGGCCAGAAATACATCTACGGCACGCGTGGCACGCCGACGAGCGACGCGCTTACGCAGGCCTTCGACGAACTGGAGGGATCAGCTGGCACCGTCCTGGTTCCGTCCGGCCTAATGGCCGTCGTCCTTCCGCTCCTTGGCTTCACCAAGGCGGGCGACCATGTGCTGATCACCGATTCCGTCTATCACCCCACGCGCGCCTTCGCAGACCAGATGCTGCGCCGCTATGGCGTCGATGTCGAATATTACGACCCACGCATCGGTGGCGGGATCGAGCGACTGATGCGAGAGAACACGAGCGTCGTCTTCACCGAATCGCCGGCCTCCAACACGTTCGAGATCCAGGACATCCCGGCAATCGCGAAGGTGGCGCATGAATACGGCGCGGTCGTGATGATGGATAACACCTGGGCCACCCCACTCTATTTCAAGGCGCTCGATTTCGGTGTCGACGTGTCCATCCATGCGGCCACGAAGTATCCGGCGGGCCATTCCGACGTGCTTCTCGGTTCGGTCTCGGCCAACGAAAAGCACTGGCCTACCTTATGGCAGGCATTCGTTCTGACGGGCGCGCCGGCAGGACCGGACGATGCCTACCAGGTTTTGCGCGGCTTGCGCACGATGGGCATCCGCCTCGACCGCCACCAGAAGACCACGCTCGACGTCGCACGCTGGCTCGAGGGGCAACCCGGAATTGCGCGCGTGCTGCATCCGGCGCTCGAGAGCTTCCCGGACAACGCGCTTTTCCGGCGCGATTTCTCCGGCTCCAGCGGCATTTTCTCGATCGTCCTCAATGGGGGCGGCAAGGAGAAGGCACACGCGTTCCTCGACGCGCTCGAGATTTTCGGGCTCGGCTATTCCTGGGGTGGCTATGAGTGCCTGGCCGTCCACGTCACCATCGCCGACCGCACCGTCGGCGAGCGCGACTATGCCGGCCCGATCATCCGCCTGCAGATCGGGCTTGAGGACGCCGACGACATCAAGCGTGACCTGGAAAAGGCGCTTGCGGCAGCGAACGCCGCCTGAGCGGCAGCGCAAATTCCTTGCAAGGCGACGCTGTTGCCACTACAGGCTCGGGCGAACGGAGCGTAGCGCAGTCTGGTAGCGCATCTGGTTTGGGACCAGAGGGTCGCAGGTTCGAATCCTGCCGCTCCGACCAACCCGCCTCAAGCGGGCTGAACGACACAAGAGGACTACCATGTCGGCACGCATTTTCAGCCCTTCGCGCACGGCCATGCAGTCCGGGCAGGCGAAGACCGGCTACTGGGTGCTGGAGTTCGAGCAGGAATCGCCGCTCAAGATCGAGCCGCTGATGGGCTACACCTCCTCTACCGACACGCGCCGGCAGGTTCGCCTCTCCTTCGAGACGCTGGAGGCCGCGACGGCCTACGCCGAGAAGAACGGCATCGCCTTCCGCGTTGAGAAGCCCAAGGAAGCGCACCGCCGCCAGATTTCCTACGCGGAGAATTTCCGCTATGACCGCAAGGTGCCGTGGACGCACTGACGTCCGGCCTCAAGCGGTCCCGTAGCTCAGCTGGATAGAGCACCGGCCTTCTAAGCCGATGGTCGCAGGTTCGA
>VFQU01000147.1_pt1 | contig 88417 bp, 78 predicted proteins | sample 3512311 | NCBI WGS metagenome assembly VFQU01 (sample SAMN10412377, study PRJNA504923) | tailings metagenome | isolation source: Relicate 3 Philex TSF3 active mining site | place: Philippines: Tuba, Benguet | collected 2017-08-29
ATGGGATATCTTAATTCGACCACTTAATGGGTAAAGTCATTGGAAGAAGTCGCCTAAGTGGAAACGATCAGAAGTTTCTCTCCTTGAAAGCTCTCTTGGGGGAAGTTTGGGGGGATTTTTGGAAGCGATCGCGCAACCTCCTTCACCAACAAAGCTTTTACTAAATGACCCCGATCTTGGGGTAATAGGGGTCGTGGGTTCAAATCCCGCCGCTCCGATTAGAAGGAAGCCCTGCGAGGTAATACTTGCAGGGCTTTTCTCATGCACACGAGACTTCGGCACTGCGATAGAATTGGTACAAAACCTAGTACAATTTCTCGATTGGGAGCGTTAATTGGCACTAGATTGGAACTCAAATTGCCTCGAAATTACCCCCTAGTCAGCGAGCGCCAATATGCCCTAATCAAAATCCCAAGCCGGAAAAGTTAAAGTTCTGGTTCAAAGCGATCTCCTTCGATTGCGCTGGTCATGGATCAAATCATCAGGCGGTGATGGCAGGCGTTATGTTCTGCCTTTAGGACTACCGACACTCTTGTGAATTGAAAAGTGGCTCAGACAAAAGCCCAAATCATTGAGCAGGATTTAGCCACCAATCACTTCAACGAAACTAGAAAGACTTTTGTGGGTAGCTTGCCTAGACCTATAGGCAGAAACTTGCGAACCTGAGCCAGGGAGATATTTACTGGAGTAATGATGTACTATTTTTGGATTGTACTGTTCTTAGGTGTGCAATTATTTTGCTTAGGATTGCTTTGGGTCAGTTGCTTTCCTGGAGCATTAACGGATGTTGAATGGAGCCTCATTTTGCCATTGTATTGGTTGCTGACAACTCCTCTCGGGATTCTCATCCTGCTGCTGGCGTTTGGGTTTGTGATTTGGTCGCGACGGCGTTGGAACAGTCAGATTCGCCCTCCAGCAGAATCATTACCCAAAAGACAACCCAGGCGATTTCTGAAGCAGCTTGTTGTTGTGACCTGTCTTGTTCTGTTTCTTACGTCTATTTTGATCCGGATCAATCTGCCCCAAACGATCGCATTTTCATTGTCTCGTCCTGCCTTTGATGCTTTTATTGCGAATGAAGCGAAGCTAGTCAAACTGTGTCGAGACCCTCTCAAACCGCAATTAGGAATCTATCGAATCAAAGACTGTGATATCGATTCTCAGGGTGGAATCTATGGTAGTGCATCAGGATAATGTGGGATAGGTTGCTATATCGTACCACGCCCAAGAACGAACTGTTAATCCTGCCCGTTGTGCTGCAGTGGATTTGAAGCGGCTGTGCTGCCAGATCCAATTGAAGTAGCTCACGACTAACCGGGTAGTGACTTTCGTCTGTTCCCACACCTTGCCAAACTTGTTCTGTCGCCGATGCCATCTTCCGGTTTGTTGTCGAACTATCCCATTAATCCGCTCTAATCGCTGTGTTTTATCTTTGCCGATGTGGTGCTGAATTTCGAGAGGTAAGACTCGCTCATAGCCGCCCCAATCGTCACTATTGAATCGCTTGCAGTTTGTTTTACCTTCGGTGTTCACCACTAACTGCTCAAGCAGTTCATCATTGTGTTTACCGACTCGTGCAGCCAAAATTAATCCACTGCTGTTCGCCAAGCTCAGTCCAATCCAGCAATCTCCAGTTTCTCGCTCTTGGCTCAAGCATTGCTTTTGTTTTTTGAGACAAATGACCACAGTTCATCAGCACTGACCTCGCTTGTTTCGACCGCTTGAACTTCCGCATTATGTACCAGTTGCGCTCTCTGACTCGCTGCTCGAACAATGCTGACGACTGTGTTGTAAGCGAGTCCAGTGATTCGACTCACCCCGCGTAGACTGCTGCCTTCACTGTGCGCTTGCAGCACTTGTTGAATTTGCTCAGGACTGATATGGCGGCGATAGTAGAGACTATCAAAGTTTTCTGAAAATGTTTGATTGCAAGTCGGGCAGAGGTAGCGTTGATGACCGTTCGGCATCTTGCCATGTTTGTGGGCTTTCGGGTGTCCGCACAGGGGGCATTCCATTGGTAGGCTCCAGAAGAAATCTGCCTCTACTTTATCAGTCCCACATTAATTTGATGCACTACCCAAAATCCCGATCGTTGATGCAGGTCGGCGCAATAGCTGGTTTCGCATTTTAGCCAGCGGCTCGATATTGACACGCTCTGCTACGTCTTTGCATTCGATTAAGCAAGCAAGCCCATTGGAATAAATTGCACCATCAATTTGCTCTAATTCTTCTTCCTCAATGACCACACTGTAAGGATAGATAACTTCTGCACCTTCTAAATGAAATGCCCTGAGTACTAGGTATTCCATTGCTTTCCCACGTTCCCAATCAGGAGTATCACCCAACTGAATTTGGTTCCATAGCATTAAGAGTTCGTCCCAGTCGTAGCAGGTGATTCTGCGTTCGTATTCTAATGCTGTTGGCATCTTTTTCTCTTTGTAACCCTGATTGACCAGAACTCGAAGTTGTCAGAAAACTTCGAGTTCTGATCCCGCGCGGACTTATCCGATTTCTGGTTCCTGACTACCTAATCGCGATCGCACTTCTACCTTCGCTCTCGGCTTTGTAAGCTGAAACTTCGGCATCAAATGTGGTTTTCCTAGTCCATAGGTCAGCGCATAGCTCTGAGACAATCCCCATAACCAAACTGAAGGTAATCGAGGTTCTAACCAAGGCTGAATCTGATAAAGCAGCTTTGGAAACCAACCGCTAAAGATCCAACTCATCAACGCACTGACGGCAAAGTTCAAGTAATTCCCTAGCCAACGGGTCAGATCCTTTGCGCCTGCCATTTGCCAGATCCAGAGTAAAAGACGCGGATTTTTCTTAGCAGCAACGAGTGCCATGCGATTAAATCTTGTCCAAGTCACCCGATCTTTGATAAATGCATCTGCGATCGCTGGCGGCTGATCAGCAAGGACATCAAAGAAGGTATTCAGCATGGAATTGACTTGCTGTGGCGGCAAAATCTTACCAGTTGGAACCATCATGCCTTTTGAGAACATCCAAGTCACAGAGACATTGCTTTGATAAGCCCGAATTGCATTCAGCGATCGCTGATCGAGTAAATCATGCTTCAGTGCTGTATCTAGTAAATGAGTCAGACGAGATAGATTCCGTACTAATGACCCAAAGCCTGTAAACACTAACGGAGATTGCAACGAAGCAGCATCGCCAATCGCAATTAAGCGATCGAATGCAATGGTGCGATCGCGACTGCTCATACTGAAATGTCCTGGAATGTAGCCAAACGTTGCCTTCTTCCAGACCAGCTTATCCATGTCACAACGCCGATACTCGGGCAGGATCGTAAAGAAATCCTCGTACATCTCAAGTAAAGAACCTGGATTTTCAGGATGCACTTGATGATAGTGGAACAGATAAAACGTCAGTTCTTTGCCCTCAGCCGGAAAAAGTTCCCAGATCAACTGCCGTCCGCGAGAAATGTCTCCGTGGCTATTCAGCACATCGCCATATTGCACATCCCAGACTTCCGGCTCAAATCCTTCAGAAATCACCGCTCCAACTGTTGGGCAAACACTATCAAAGGCTCGACCTGAATTGAGTTGCCACGCGATCGGTGAAGCCGTTCCCATTGCATCTACGAGCAACCGCCCTGTGACTTGACGATCGCTTCCAGTGGGCAAATGTTTCGCGTAAATCGTCGCTTTATCTGGATTAATATCGGCTCGCTCAAACTCAGTCTCATCCCAGATTTCGCCGCCTGCTTCGCGGAACTTATCCCCGCAGAGTTTGAGAAATCTTTCTGCATCGATCGCAATATTCAAGACCGTCGGCGTATGCAGAATCTTCGCCTTAGCTTGCGGTGGATTGTTTGCATCAAAGAACTTGTGGAAGCCATCGACATACTCAGCCGCAATCACTCGATCGAATTCGGCGACTGTAAACAATCCCAAATCGATCAAACTCTGAAACTCACTGCGTGAAATATTCCATTCCCGATTCATCCGTCCAAACGGCATCCGCTCCAGCAGTAGCACCCGGTAGCCCAATTTTGCCATCACAGCCGCATGAACAATGCCTAACGCCCCTCCAATGTAGATGAGGTCATAAGCTGGCTTCGCTGGCGTGATATTGCCATCATCCGTGCGGAAAACAACTTGCTTCGGAGTTTGAGGAGTCTGGACACTCTCACGCCAGCGTTGTTCCCACCAGTACACGCGATTTAAGTCATACTCGCCATTCGGTATTTTCTTGAAAAACTCAACCGTTTTCGGATAATCTGCCGCTAATGCTTCAAAAATCGACTGCTGCGATAAATCAATGTTTGGAGGAGCAGGATAGACTGGCGGAAATTCTTCTCTCAAATTCGCCACTAATTTTCGGAGAATTTTTGCTTCACCTGCTCCAGCGCGATCTGCCCAGCGAAATACTTTCAGATAGGTCGATCGCTGAACTGACCAGACAAATATCGAAAGTTCACCTAGCCGAATCCCCGCAGGCATGAGGACTTTCTCGCCTTGTTCAGGAGCATAGTCAGCATGCAGCCATGAAATGACCGCAGCCGTATCGGGGGTGGGGACTTCTAGGTAAAGGATTTCTTCCATGAGTAAGATCTAAACTCCGATCAATTCAGCAAGACGGTTGACAAACCAATAAAAAACAAGCTACTCCTGATACCAAATTAAATTCTTTACATCATTTTCATTATTATCGAGGACTCGGATCAGATCAGCACTATGAATTATCCTATTTCACCGCGCGCTTCTGAATCTATCTCAGTACGGTCTCCTGGGGCTGAAGAACTTATTCTCAACGCGATCGCTGTTGTGATCGAAACCGCTCGCTCTCAGGGACAGTCTTTAGAAGAAATCAAAGCTGAAGTCCTAGCCGACGACGCAATTCTAGATGCCCAACAGCGGCAATGGCTCAGCGATATTGTGACGCAAGCTTGGCAGGATTTTCCGCACTCATGCTGAAATGTCTAAGTTGAGAAGCTATCAATTACACTTCTAAGCGATCAATTTATATGAGAAGTCCATCCCGGAATCACCTTCATTTGGGGGTTGCCGAAGTCTGTGTAGGAGTGATTAAAGCGGACATGGTATATGCGAAATCCGAAACTTTCTTTGAAAAGTCGGATGCGGCTTACCGAGGTTGAGCCAGTTTTGCAGTTTATCCGGTAGGCTCTTGATTGATCCTATTTTTCAGGCAACGTGATGAAGGCTGCAATTCAAGTTCTGGGCATCGATTTAGGTGGGACAGCAATTAAATTGGGACGGTTTACTCCAGATGGAACGTGCCTTCAAGCACTCACGGTTCCAACGCCTCAACCCGCTTTGCCTAGAGCGGTGCTGATGACGATCGTTGATGCGATCGCTGACCTTGATCCGAAGCGCGAAGCTTGTGCGATCGGAATTGGTATGCCAGGACCAACCGATGCTAAAGGACGCATCGCCCGAATCGCAATCAATTTGCCGGATTGGATTGAGATTCCCTTAGCCGATTGGATCGAAGAAAAAACAGGACGACCGACGATTTTGTCAAATGATGCCAATTGTGCAGGTTTAGGAGAAGCGTGGCTCGGTGCTGGCAAAGCCTTTCAAAATTTCATTCTTCTGACGCTGGGAACCGGGGTGGGAGGGGCAATTATTTTGAACGGGGAACTGTTTATCGGGCATACGGGCGCAGCAGGTGAATTAGGGCTGATTAGCTTAGATGCAAATGGCGCGCCCTGTAAGAGTGGAAATCGCGGCTCTCTGGAGCAGCATACGTCGATTCAAGCAATTCGACGACGGACGGGAAAAGAGCCGGATGAATTGTGTAGGTTAGCGCGATCGCACGATCCAGCAGCCTTAGAATTTTGGCGATCCTATGGACGCGATTTGGGACTGGGTTTGACGAGTTTAATTTATGTCCTGACTCCAGAAGCGATCTTAATTGGTGGGGGAATCAGTGCGAGTGCAGAATTTTTCTTACCAAGCGCGATCGCAGAAATCGAACAACGTGTCATGCCAACTTCGCGAGAAGGATTACAGATCATTCCTGCTCAGTTAGGGAATTGCGCTGGAATGATTGGGGCTGCAAAATTAGCTCTCAATTCACGTTACATTGAGAACTGCCCTGAATAAACACCGATTGTTATGGCTTCCATCGAACTTGTTTCTGCTGATTCCATCCCCACTGACAAGATTAAATATGACGATCGCGGTTTAGTACCTGCGATCGTGCAGGATTATTTGGATGGCGCGGTTTTGATGATGGCGTGGATGAACCAAGAGTCTCTGCAAAAGACGCTAGCAACTGGTGAGACTTGGTTTTGGAGTCGATCGCGGCAAGAGTTTTGGCATAAAGGGGCAACGTCTGGACATACGCAAAAGGTGAAGGCGATTCGATACGACTGCGATAGTGATGCGCTGTTAATTTCAGTTGAGCAGATTGGTGATATTGCTTGTCATACAGGCGAAAGAAGCTGCTTTCATCAAGTGAATAGCAGCATTACGCCTCCGCCTGCTGATACCTTGTCGCAAGTGTTTGCTGTGGTTTGCGATCGCAGAGATAACCCCATTGAGAAGTCTTACACTCGGACATTATTTGAAGGCGGAGATAACAAGATTCTCAAAAAGATTGGGGAAGAAGCGGCAGAAGTGGTGATGGCTTGTAAGGATGATGACAAAGATGCGATCGCGGGTGAAGTGGCGGATTTGTTCTTTCATTCATTAGTCGCGATCGCGCATCATGGTGTGGATTTGAAAGATGTTTATCGCAAGCTTCAGTCTCGCCGATAGAGATGCACGGCTTGATCGAAGAAATTCACCCAAAAATCATGGATGAGCAGTTTGAATTTTTTGATCAGGCAATTCTGAATCAAATTCAGGTTCACTAGCGTTCGTAGAGTTCTAATGGCAAACCATCTGGATCTTTGAAGAAAGTAAATCGCTTACCCGTCCATTCATCGACTCGAACAGGTTCAGTTTCGATTCCTTTCGCAGAGAGGTCAGCGATCGCGAGATCCAAATCTGCCACCGAAAAAGCGAGGTGTCTCAAACCACAAGCTTCGGGATAGCAGGGTCGCTCAGGCGGATTCGGAAAAGAGAACAATTCAATTTGAGTCTGAGAATCAACTTGCAAATCGAGCTTGTACGATTGGCGTGCTTCTCGAAAGACCTCACGAATGATTGAAAAGCCTAGTAAATGGACATAGAAATGCTTTGAGCGATCGTAGTCGGAGCAAATAATTGCAATGTGATGAACGGCTTGAATGTTTTGCATCGTCTGGTCAAATGAATACAAGATCAATCAAATTGATCGTAATCGGAACCTGAAACTAAAGGAGTGCAGCCAGAAGTTTCTGCTAAATTAACGAGTAGAAAGCTCTGCAACTTCTATCAAATGGAAGGAGTTAATTCGCACCTCCTCGCAGTCATTAAACCTATGTTTCAAGCGACACGACGACGATTAGCACTTTGGTACACCACAGTCACCGCTGTGTTGTTGTTAGTGTTTGCAAGTGGGTTTTATTTCTATGTGCGATCGACATTAATCGAGCGCATTGATGACACCTTAAATCATGTGGCAGAAGTCGTTCAGCGATCGCTGGTGATCCAAGCGATCGGGGATCAGGTGAGCGTCAATGTTGAAGCGAGCTTTCGGGATAATTCCATTTCTTTGGAAGACGATCACATCGATTTGGAGTGGTTCGATGCGAAGGGACAACAACTGTGGTCAACCTTTGCAGAACCCCTTTCTATTCCCATGCATGTCAATCACGATGGCGAGACTGTTCATGTCTCCGACACACAACTCTTGCGGCAGGTGACTGAGAAAGTTCAGATTGGCAATCGGGTATTAGGATACTTGCGCGTGAGCCATCCTTGGTTTGAAGTCACAAAGCCAACTCGTCAATTAGTATTGGACTTGAGTGTTGGCACGGCGATCATGGTGGGAATTGTTGCTGCGATCGGGTGGTTTCTGTCGGGAATTGCCATGCAACCGATTCGCGAATCCTATCAACGGTTGAAGCAGTTTACCGCTGATGCATCGCATGAGTTGAGAAACCCGATCGCTGTCATTCAAACGAATGTACAAGTGGCACTGTCCGATCCTGACCCTCAGATTCAGCAGCAATATTTGCAAGTGATTGAACGGCTCACTCAGCGACTAGGCAAACTAGTCGATGATTTACTATTTTTAGCGAGACAGGATAGCGGGATTGTTCAACCTCAGAGAACTGCGCTCGCGCTCGATGATTTACTTGATGAGGTTTTAGAAGAACAAGGCATTACGACCGCAGACAAGGAATTGTCATTTAAGGTCGATCGCACGTCAGAATATTGGTTACAGGGTGACCGGGATCAGCTTTCTCGACTGTTTACAAATTTGATTAGTAATGCGATCAAATACACTCCCGAGCAGGGAGAAATCACAGTTGAGCTAGTCGCAACGAAAGCTGGATTACAAACCAAAGTCATTGATACGGGCATTGGAATTCCAGAAGGCGCGATCGCGAAATTGTTCGATCGGTTCTATCGAGTTGATCCAGCTCGAACAAAAGCAACGGGAGGATCAGGATTGGGACTCGCGATCGCGCTCGCCATTGTTGAAAACCATCATGGACACATTCAAGTTGACAGTCAGGTAAACCAGGGAACAACTGTTACTGTAACGCTCCCCCAATCCGATAGCCAATCCCCAACGTAGGTTTAAAACGTTTGCGCCTAAGGCTTTCAGTTCGCTCAGTAGGGTGATTGAAAAATGTTGGGTTTACCCATTCTGAACTTGAGCTCTAAGCGGCACAGGAACGAAACAGCTCGGCTTTTCATCTTTTACCAGGCTAATGCCGGAATTTTCTCTTCCGCTGTTTATGCTTCGCCAATGCTTTACGCTTGCGTTTTTCGATTGGTGTCTCAAAATAGCGATGCTTTCTCATATCTGGAAAAATTTCTGCCTTAGAAACTTCTCGCTTAAATCGACGTAATGTAGATTCGATTCCTTCATTCTCACCTGGAATAACTTGGGGCATTCATTCTCCTCCCGAACATGAAATGTGATGAAAGCTGATGAAGAAGGCTACCCATGACTGAGTAGCCTCTGACCAACTTTGACTGTAAGCATTCAAGCTGCCATTAACGCACGGCGAAATTTGCGCATCTGCTCCAGTCTTTAAGTTTAGTAACGTCTAGAACCGCCTCGATTGTCCCACCCCCCCTGAGACGACCCGCGGTCTTCACGGGGTTTCGCTTTATTCACCTTGAGATCGCGCCCCATCCACTCGGCTCCATCGAGTGCTTCAATCGCAGCGTCTTCTTCCGCATCGGTTCCCATCTCGACAAAAGCAAATCCCCGCATCCGACCCGTTTCGCGATCGGTCGGCAGTTGCACCCGCTTCACGGTTCCATACTCTGAGAAAGCCTGGGTTAAACCATCCTGTGTTGCCTGATAGGACAAATTACCAACGTAAACTGACATAAAGATTCTCCAGAATCATCAATGAAGAGAGGTATGTTCGGAGAAACGCTAGGCTGGAACGATTTACACGCCCGAAGATAAACCTTATCAGGAAGTTTAGCATAGAGAGAGCAATATGCGGGGAAATTGATTTGTGCGATCGCACCTAAGGGTCAAGATTATGCTAAACTTCTTATAGAAGAGACTATCTTCGGCAATGTGATCTCCTCTATCAAATGTTGCTCCGAATCTAACTCTCTCTACACTGTAATTCTGGGGCAACAATTGTATGTCAATTTATGTTGGTAACCTCTCTTATGAGGTTGTACAAGAAAATCTTGCTGAGATTTTCGCTGAATTTGGAACAGTCAAGCGTGTTCAGCTTCCGACCGATCGCGAAACAGGACGCTTACGCGGATTCGGATTTGTTGAAATGGCGAGCGATGCGGAAGAGGATGCCGCGATCGAAGCCTTAAATGGTGCGGAATGGATGGGACGCGATTTAACAGTGAATAAAGCAAGACCCCGTGAAGACAGAGGCTCTTCTCGTGGCGGCAGTTTCGATCGTAAAGGTGGCTCTTCTCGGCGCTATTAGAGTGTTGAATCTTCTGAATTCTTAATTCAGTCACATCTTATAAAGTCTTGCAGGCAGGCTAACAGTCTGCCTCATTTCTTATGATGCGCTGTTGCAAGGCATGTTCTTCTCTATCCTCATCCCAATGAATATCAAAGAAATTATCAGTCGATATGCGGCAGGACAACGAGACTTTAGCAATCTGAATCTGATTGCTGTTAACTTTAGAAATCTGAATCTAGCGGGCATCAATCTGAGTGGTGCTAACTTAACGAAAGCAAATCTGACTCAAGTTAACCTCAGTCATGCCAACCTCACAGATGCGATTCTGACTGGAGCAACGTTAACAGGCACGAATTTTACTCAAGCCAACCTTACTAATGCCAATCTAAGCGATACCAATCCGAATCAGGCGAATTTCAGGCAGACCTATCTGAAAGGAACAATCCTACCCGACCTAGTGAATCGTACTTCTCCTAAAACTCCTCTCACCTCTCCACCTGTATAGGTACTATCTGTATAAGTGCTATTTTCTTAGAATTTTATTTCTTCAAGTAAGAAAGCCTCCGGCTAGACACCGGAGGCTTTTATATGAACTATGGATCGAGTCATTTGACGGTTTGCATGAATCGCCGGATGCGGGTCAATTCCTCAACATCCGGCTCTCCCTAACCATTACAGATCGTCATCCATATCATCTGCGATCAGATCATCATCATCATCAATAATCGGCGAATAGATCGAATCTGAATCTGCTTCATCCGAGTTGCCAAAACTCTCAAAGCTAAAGCTAGGACGATCGTCCATTGCTTCTAAGCCGTAAGAGCGCGCCGTACGATCGTCAAGAACGACATCCGAGAAATCAGTATCCTCATCTAAGAACATCGGATCATAAACTGGATCAATGTCGGCTGGGCTACCCATTTCTTCGTAAGCATTGAAGCCCGTTCCCGCAGGAATGAGACGACCGATGATCACGTTCTCTTTCAGACCGCGCAACCAGTCAGATTTTCCTTCGATCGCAGCTTCAGTCAGTACCCGCGTCGTTTCTTGGAAACTTGCTGCAGAGATGAAACTATCTGTGTTGAGCGAAGCTTTCGTGATCCCGAGCAATACAGGCTCATATTGAGCAGGTGCGCCCCCTGTGATCGACATGGCATCATTTACCTGTTCAATCTGGTAAATTTCTACCAACTCACCAGGCAGCATGGTTGTATCACCGCCGTCTTCGACTCGTGCTTTTGAGGTCATCTGACGCACGACGACTTCGATGTGTTTGTCAGAAATATCAATCCCTTGAGATTGATACACCGATTGCACTTCGTTTACCAAGAAGGTCTGAACTTCCCGCAAGCTAAACAAAGCCGCATCATGCAGACTGACTTCTTCGTTCCTAGCTCGGAACATCACTTCGAGTAATTCGTGCGGGTTGGCAGGTCCATCGGTGAGCCGTTCTCCAGCCGCGACTTCTTGACTATCCCCGATGATCACGTTTTGTCCGGGACCAATTGGGTATTCGGTGATCAGACCTTCTCGATCGACAATCTTCACTTCAACCGAATCGTCTTCTCCATAAACGACCTGAGCCGTTCCCGCGCGACGTGCCAGAATACAAGCTTCTTTTGGCTTACGAGCTTCTAGAAGTTCTTCAATTCTCGGCAAACCTTGAATGATGTCTCCCGTCTTCGTGCGCTCAAAAATCAGCAGCACGAGATTATCGCCCCGTTGTACCAAGTCGCCATCATCGACGTGCAGTACTGCACCCGGAGAGACGCGATACGGACGAGCAATCCGCACAACAACTTGATCGCCTTGGACACTCAAGATCTGTCCAGATTCTTCAAGAACAGTTCCACCGATATCACTGCCAGCAATCAACAGATCGCCTGCTTTGACACTCGGGTTACTAGCGGTCAGGGTGACGGTATCGACTTCACGAACGACGAGAATCCGACGAATCGATTCAGCCCCTTGGCGAATCCCTTGAACTTCCCCTGCTTCTTTACAGAGAATTTCAGTCCGAGCAACAACCGCTCCTGCGGTAATCTGGTCGCCATCTTTGACCATGATGCGAGTCTGAGTGCTGCCTTGAGTCACGTCAGCGGCAATGTCACGCCGAATCACCAGCGATTCGAGAATCACCAACTGAAGCCGCATGACTTCAGGATCAGTCTCATCAGGAATCAATTCGATATCAGCAGCGAGTTGCGCGTCTTGATCGACTTCGAGAACGAGTTGAGTTCTGAGCAATTCCAAACCTTCAACGGATTTGACCCGCTCACCATCTTTGTAAGGCAGGCGTTGAACAGCTCTCAGACGAATTGCTCGACCCGATTCTTCCTTAGCAGATTCTTGGCTTGGAACTGCTGGATCATCTGGTACGTTAAATTCAGTCACCGGACGCAGTAGAATTGCCGGACCTTCCGGTGTTTCAACGTACTCGGCATACAGCAGTTCACTCGCGGTTAATCCAGGCATGACTTGCTGCCCTGGATTGACGAGCGTTGCTTCACGAGTGATCACCTCATCCAGGCTATCGATCATGTGCAGATCGCCGGGCTTGATCACCACTTCGCGCAGAATGTCATTTTTCTGCGTGACTTCGATAACTCCGTTGCTTTGACAGAAAATGTCTTTCACAACTTCGGTTCCGGCTTCGACATACTGACCGTCTTCGACCATCAGAAGCGAGATGTCTTTATTCACCTCATGCGCTTCTTCGGGAATCCAGAGAATGGTTCCACCTTTGATGACTTCGTAGCCTTGTTTTGCCTTGCCTTTCTTGCCAATCTCAACGCCGGAGTACTTGATGATTCCTCCAGTTTGAGTATGGTAGCGATCGTCTCTCAGTTCAGCGACGACTTGACCGTTTGTAACCTGAGTTCCTGGAGTCGCTTTCAGTAAGAAAGTCTGATTTCCAGCGGTTTCCAGCAAGTACTGATCCCGTCCTTGAGAGGTCTCAGCCCGAACTCGCGCTTGATCCAACATGACGGATGCCGTGATGATTTGGATCTCGCGCCCGCCTTTGCTATTTTCGACTCCGTTCTCAGGTAGACGAACGACCCCACCATTTTCAGTGACGAGCTTCGTTTCAGCGATCGTGCTATTGGCTTCAATGCGATCGCCGTTTTTCACCACAGGTTCAGCACCCGGCGGCAAGTTATACACTTCGCCCGAGAGTACCCACATCAAACCGCCTCTTTGTGCAGTTCGAGTGGTGTTACCTTGACGGTCTTTTTTCTCTTCGGGAACGACATCTGCGAAGCGAACTTCTCCAGCTAAGTCAGAGGCAACGTCCTTCGAGGCTTTCTCAGTCGTCTTGCGTCCGCGTCCGGTTAAAGGAACTTCTGCAAGAGTCTGTCCAGCTTTCACCTTCATTCCATCTTTCACTAAGAGCGTCGCCCCTTGTGAAACGGTGAAGGCTTGTTGCTGTCCGCCTGAGCCTTCCAGTGTGATTTTCAGTTCAGATCCTGCGCTCTCAACAATCAGCGCATCTTCTCCATGACGAGTCCGGTAGGGACGAGTTCTCAAGCGTTTTGGCACCTTGATCGTTCCATCAAAGTTTGCCCGTTCTTGACGCGCCATTTCTCCAGTAAACACCCCACCCGTGTGGAATGTCCGCATCGTAAGTTGTGTACCGGGTTCCCCGATCGATTGAGCTGCGATAATCCCGACTGCTTCTCCAATATCGACCATGTGAGCATGGGCTAAGCTCCAGCCATAGCAATGCTGACAAACCGATCGCGCAGATTCACAGGTCAACGGCGATCGCACCACGACTTCTTGAACTTTTGCTTTCCCAATCAGTTGAGCAATGTCATCTGAAATGGCTTCATTGCGAGCAACAATGATTTCTCCGGTTTCAGGATGCAGGACATCTTGAGCGGCAACGCGACCGAGCAGACGATTTTTCAACGGAATGAGAACGCGATCGCCATCCATCATGGGACGCGCTGGAATGCCTCGGGTTGTGCCGCAGTCGAGTTCACGAATGATTACGTCCTGAGAGACGTCCACCAATCGACGGGTGAGGTATCCAGAGTCGGCTGTCCGAAGCGCGGTATCGACAAGACCTTTGCGCGCACCGTAGGAGGAAATAATGTACTCCGTTACCGTTAAGCCTTCTCGGAAGTTGGTCTTAATCGGCAAGTCAATAATTTCCCCTTGTGGGTTTGCCATCAAGCCCCGCATCCCGACCAACTGACGAACCTGTGAGATATTTCCCCGTGCTCCGGAGAATGCCATCATGTAGACCGAGTTGAGCGGGTTATTCGATCGAAAATGTCGAACCACCTCGTCTTTAAGTTCTTCACTAGTTCCGTTCCAAGTGTCAATTACTTTTTGGAACCGTTCGACTTCTGTGATTTCCCCACGAGTATATTTTTCTTCGGTGTCGCGAATCGTTTCAGTCGCGGCATCGAGGAGCGCTCGCTTTGTCGGAGGAATTTGTAAGTCATCGACACTAATGGAGACGCCTGCGCGCGTTGCATATCGGAAGCCAAGATCTTTGATCAAGTCTGCCATTTGTGCAGTGCGGGCAGTTCCATAGTGGGTGAATGACCACGCGATCAAGTTGGTCAGTTCTTTTTTGTTGACAACCTGATTACGAAAAACTTGCTTTTCTGAGTTCTGCTCTGCCATGCTGTGCCCCATGTTTGCCGTGAGTTTTTGTGGGGGAGTGGGGAGTGGGGAGTGGGGAAGTGTTCTCAAAGCTTCCTCCAATTTCCCTAGCTCCTAGCTCCCGACTAGCTAACCAATGCGTCGAACACTGTCTTGTTGTAGATAATTCGCCCTGCTGTCGTTTTGATGTACTGCGAAATCAAATTCCCGTCTGCATCTTCACGACGACGGCAAGACTCATAGATTTTGGTCACAATGCCCTCGGCTTCTTGTTGCTCGATCAAGTCACCATTGCCACCCTCGACTTCGCCATCAAATCGCACCCAAACGTAGGAGTGCAGATCAATTTGGTTCTGTTCGTAAGCGGTGATCGCATCGTCGAGATTCGCAAAGTAGCGTCCTTCGCCCTTTGTCGCTTCTGGATTTTCTGCGGTCAAGTAGTAGCAGCCCAAGACCATATCTTGGCTAGGCGTAATGATCGGGCGACCGGTTGCAGGCGAAAGAATGTTATTCGATGCCAGCATTAAGAGGCGCGCTTCTGCCTGAGCTTCGAGCGAGAGCGGCACGTGAACCGCCATTTGGTCACCGTCAAAGTCAGCGTTAAAGGCTGGACAGACAAGCGGGTGCAGTTGAATGGCACGACCATCGACGAGGATGGGTTCAAAGGCTTGAATCCCCAGACGGTGTAGCGTCGGGGCGCGGTTCAGGAATACAGGGTGTCCTTCGATCACCTCTTCTAGAACGTCCCAAACAGTCGGATCGTTACGCTGAATCAGTTTCTTCGCGGCTTTGATGTTGTTGACTAAGCCTTGACGAATCAGGCGATGAATCACAAACGGTTGGAAAAGCTCGATCGCCATTTCTCGCGGCAGTCCACACTGATGAATTTTCAGCTTCGGCCCGACCACAATTACAGAACGACCGGAGTAGTCAACCCGTTTACCGAGCAAGTTCTGACGGAATCGACCTTGTTTCCCTTCGATAATGTCGGAGAGCGATTTCAACGGACGGTTGTTTGCCCCGACGACCGTTCGACCCCGACGACCGTTATCGATCAATGCGTCTACTGCTTCTTGCAACATCCGCTTTTCATTCCGCACGATAATTTCAGGGGCGAGAATTTCTTGCAGACGAGCCAGACGATTGTTGCGGTTGATCACGCGACGATACAAATCGTTCAAGTCGGAAGTCGCAAACCGTCCACCATCAAGTTGCACCATCGGGCGCAAGTCAGGTGGAATCACTGGAATGACATCTAACACCATCCACTCAGGCAATGAGCCTGTCGCGATGAAGTTATCTAAGACGCGCAGACGTTTGATCAATTTGGCGCGTTTCTGACCTTTGGAAACTGCGATTTCTTCGCGCAGTCTTTCAGCTTCTTCGTCCAAGTTGATGTCTTGCAGCAGTTGCTTCAGTGCTTCCGCCCCGATGCCAACTTCGATTCCGCTCAGCTGAGAATCTTCGCTGTAGAGTTCATCTTCGATCTCAATCCACTGATCTTCGGTCAGCAATTGCTTGTAGGTCAGATTGTCAGCATTACCAGGATTGAGAACAACGTAAGCGTTGAAGTAAACAATTTGCTCAACATCGCGCAGTGGCATATCGAGCAAGATCGCCATGTAGCTTGGAATCCCTTTGAGGTACCAGACGTGAGCGACAGGAGCCGCCAGTTTGATATACCCCATCCGGTGACGACGAACGCGCGACTCGGTTACTTCGACTCCGCAACGCTCACAGACAATCCCGCGATGGCGAACCCGCTTGTATTTGCCACAATGGCATTCCCAATCTTTTGCAGGTCCAAAAATCCGCTCACAAAACAAGCCGTCCATTTCAGGCTTGAGTGTACGGTAGTTGATGGTTTCTGGCTTCGTGACTTCTCCAACGACTTGCCCATTCGGTAAAGTCCGTTCTCCCCATTGGCGAATGCGTTCCGGAGATGCCAGACCGATTTTCACATAGTCAAACCGCTGTTCTATCTTTGGCATCGTGTTGTCCTTGAGTTGGTGTAGCGACAAAAATGTGTGAGGGGTACGAAGCAGAACGCTGTGAAGGCGACATCTTGCCTGGATAAGGATAGATGCTAATTTACAGCGTTCTAACTTCTAGGCTTAATCGTCGTCCTCTTCCAGCGATTCACGCGAAATCGACTCATAAGTTGGACGCGACGGCGCGCGACGGCTATTGACATCCGCCATTAAATCAACTTCCATATCTCGGCTGCTTCCATCGTCTTTGGTCTCAACCTTGTGGACTGCCACATCAAGACAGAGAGATTGCAACTCGCGCATCAAGACCTTAAAGGATTCCGGTGTTCCAGGTCGCGGAATGGCTTTACCTTTAACGATCGCATTGAGCGCTTCATTTCGCCCTTGCATGTCGTCGGATTTCACCGTCAGCAATTCTTGCAGGGTGTAAGCAGCTCCAAATGCTTCGAGCGCCCACACTTCCATTTCTCCGAATCGCTGTCCACCCTGCTGCGCTTTTCCACCCAACGGTTGCTGAGTAACGAGCGAGTACGGACCAGTCGATCGCGCGTGGATCTTGTCGTCAACCAAGTGAACCAGTTTCAGCATGTAAGCTTTACCGATTGTGATCGGTCGATCGAAGGCTTCACCCGTTCGTCCGTCATAGACCTGAATCTTACCTGGATCGTCTGGATTGTAGAGCCAGTAACCATCTGCGGTTGCTTTGATCCGCGTGTCCTGAGCTTCCTGCAATTTGCCATGCACCGATTCACGCGATTTTTCTTCGCCGTGCATTTCATCAAATGGCACGATTTTGAATCGAGCTTCCAGACATTGAGCTGCCCAGCCTAAGAGGCATTCATAGACCTGACCCACGTTCATCCGGCTCGGTACACCGAGTGGATTCAGAACGATGTCAACGGGTGTGCCATCGGGAAGATAGGGCATATCTTCGATCGGTAAAATCCGCGAAATAATCCCTTTATTTCCATGTCGCCCCGCCATTTTGTCGCCGACTTGGATCTTCCGTTTCTGAGCGACATAAACCCGAACAACCATGTTTGCACCCGGCGGCAATTCGTCTCCTTGCTCACGAGTAAACACCCGCACGTCAACGATCCGACCTTTCTCACCGTTTGGTACACGCAAAGAGTTGTCTCTTACATCGCGCGCCTTTTCACCGAAGATCGCTCTCAGGAGTTTTTCTTCAGGAGGCTGATCAGATTCCCCTTTCGGAGTCACTTTACCGACGAGGATATCGCCCGCTTCGACATAGGCTCCAATTCGGATAATGCCGTTTTCATCCAGTTGACGCAGAGAATCTTCCCCAACGTTGGGAATTTCACGCGTGATTTCTTCCGGCCCTAACTTGGTTTGACGCGCTTCAATTTCATATTTCTCAATGTGAATTGAGGTATAAACGTCGTCGTAAACGAGGCGTTCACTAATTAGAATCGCATCCTCATAGTTGTAGCCTTCCCAAGGCATGTAGGCGACTAGGATGTTTTGACCTAGCGCTAATTCGCCTCGCTCAGTCGCAGAACCGTCTGCCAAAATTTCCCCAGCTCTCACCTTATCGCCGACAAAGACGATCGGGCGTTGGTTTAAGCAGGTATCTTGGTTCGATCGCTGATACTTCTGCATCTGGTATTCAATTTCTTTACCAGTTGCAGCATCTTTCACGCGCAGCGTCGTCGCATCGACATAGGTGACTTCACCATCAGTCCGGCTGACGACAACCATCCCAGAGTCACGTGCTGCCTGTGCTTCTAAACCAGTTCCGACTAAAGGACGTTCTGGACGCAGCAGAGGAACTGCCTGACGTTGCATGTTCGATCCCATCAATGCCCGGTTCGCGTCATCGTGTTCCAGGAATGGAATCAGCGAAGTTGCAACCGAGATGATCTGTACCGGAGAAACGGCAACATAGTCCACTTCTTCAGGTGCAGCAGTCGTAAAGTCTTGGCGATATCGAACCGCGATCGATTCTCCGATGATGTTGTTGTCTTCGTCGGTATTGATGTCACCTGCTGCCACCCGCAGATCGTCTTCTTCGTCCGCAGTCATATAGACGGCAGGCAAGTCTTTGCGAACCCGACCGTTTTCCACCTTGTAATAAGGCGTTTCGATAAATCCGTACGGATTGACGCGTGCGTGAGTTGCAAGTGAACCAATCAGACCCGCGTTCGGGCCTTCAGGAGTCTCGATCGGGCAGATCCGTCCATAGTGCGATGGGTGAATATCACGCACCGCGAAACCTGCACGCTCACGAGTCAGGCCACCTGGACCGAGTGCGCTGATCCGGCGTTTGTGGGTCAGCTCGGCGAGAGGATTGGTTTGATCCATGAACTGGGATAGCTGCGACGAACCAAAGAACTCTTTGATTGCAGCGACCAACGGTTTCGGGTTGACCAAAGATGCAGGAGTTAATGAATCCGAATCAGAAACAGTCATCCGTTCCCGAATGATTCTTTCTAAACGGTTCAGCCCAACTCGCACCTGGTTTTGCAGCAATTCACCAACCGAACGAACGCGACGATTTCCCAAGTGGTCAATATCGTCGATCATGCCGATATCGAATTCCAGGTTGATCAGATAGTCGATCGCCGACAAGATATCTTGCGGAGTCAGAACTCTGGTCGCTTCCGGTACGTTCAGGCGCAATTTTTTGTTCAACTTATAGCGACCCACTTTGCCCAAGTCGTAGCGTTTGGGGTCAAAGAATCTCGACTCTAAAAGTTGTGCTCCACCTGAAACGGTCGGAGGCTCACCCGGACGCAATTTCCGGTAAAGCTCCATCAACGCTTCTTCTTCGCCGTACTGACCTTCTTTCTCGATCGTTTTCTGGAAATACTCCGGATGTCTCAGCGAATCAAAAATCTCGTTATCGGTCAGACCCAACGCTTTGAGGAGCACTTGCGCCGACAGTTTCCGAGTTTTATCGATCCGTACCCAAACCAAGTCGTTCTTATCGGTTTCAAACTTCAACCATGCGCCTCGGTTGGGAATCAAACTCGCATTGTAAGTCCGACGACCATTCTTATCGGTTTCTGATTTGTAATAGACGCCAGGGCTACGAACGATCTGATTGACGATCACACGTTCCGCACCGTTGATGATGAACGTTCCGCGATCGGTCATCAGCGGCAAGTCACCAATAAACACTTCCTGTTCTTTGATTTCCCCAGTCTCTTTGTTGATGAGGCGAGTGGGGACATACATCTGAACGGCGTAAGTGCTGTCTCGACGCTTAGCTTCATCGACATCATACTTCGGACGTTTCAGTTTGAAGTTTTTGCCGATAAAATGAAGTTCTAGCTTCCCGGTGTAATCAGTAATCGGTGAAAAGCTGTCGAGTTCTTCGATAAGCCCTTCTTCGAGAAACCAACGGAAGCTTGCCCGCTGGATTTCAACTAAATCCGGTAGTACGAAGGCGGGAGTGGTATAGGTCTGCTGCTCAGTCATGCGTCTCCTCTGCAGGGTCGCGCTGCGATCGCGAATCCCAGATTTTACGGTAATTGCAAAAATATGTCAATGCAAAAAGTTTGGGCTTCTAAAGAACCCCAAAACAACGGAATATTAGATTGTTGGACGTTGAGAAACGGGTGAGTTAGCCAGTTAAGCCTCCAAGGTTGCCAATGAAGGTGGAACGAAAAAGGTGAGCCGCGTAGCCTTGATTCGTTGGCGGTGCGAAAAGCTCATAGAATTCAACCCCGAAAAGCTGAATTCAACAAGTCAATGAAAATTAGCCTAGTAATTTTCGCACTCTTCTCATTATGGCGCAAGTTTTTCATTTTGTGCCTTGACGATTCGAGGAACTTGTGAGATGCAGGCTTAGCGGATGCGGCTGAAACTGCATACCTCCCACGTCGATTAGAGATCGCTGCTCAATTCGGAGCAAGCGATTCAGAAATCGTCAGCCCGAACAGTCGGCAAGCATTTTCTGTCGTCTGTTTTGCAAGCTGCTCGATCGAAACGTCACGGAGTGCTGCGACGTGTTGAGCCACGTACTGAACATAGGATGGTTCATTCCGCCGCTCCCCCCGTTTTGGAACCGGAGCCAAAAACGGACAGTCGGTTTCGACTAAGATGCGATCGCTCGGAACAAGTTTGGCGGATTCATGAATTTGCTTCGCGTTCTTAAACGTAACCGTACCGCTGAAGCTGACATAAAAGCCTAAATCCAGAAACCACTGAGTTTCTGCTGGAGTCCCGCCCCAGCAGTGCATCACGCCTTTGACTTGTCCTTGCTCGCGCCAAAAGTCTTGCACCACTTCTGCCATCGTTTCAGCCGCGTCTCGACAGTGAATAATCACGGGCAGATCTAACTGCTTCGCGATCGCTAACTGTGTCCGAAATGCTGCAATCTGCTCAGATCGATTTTCTGCTTTGAAAAAATCTAGCCCGGTTTCCCCGATCGCCACAACCCGCGAATCCGATTGCGCCAGGGTGAGAATTTCCTGTTCTGAATTCGCCGACCATAACTCCTCGACATCGAGCGGATGAAGACCGACCGCAAACGAGAGTTCGGGGAAACGATTTGCTAGATTCTGAATTTGCGGAAATTCCGACGGTTCCACGCAGGAATGGATTAATCGAACCACGCCTGCTTCACGCCAACGCTCAGCGATCGCATCCAAGTCAGGCTCGAATGCGTCGAAATTAATATGAACGTGAGTATCGATCAGTTGCATTCAGAGATGAATTACGAAGCGACTGCGGTCTTTTGCTTCAGCACGCGGCTCAACCGAGCTTTGCGACGTGCGCCAGTGTTGCGATGGAGAACTCCACGTTTTACAGCCTTATCGATCTTGCTGTAAGCTGCCGACATTGCCTCATCGACTGCTTTCTTAGCTTCCGAATCTGACGGATTTGCGGCAAGCTGATCGACAGCCGCAAAATACTTCTTCATCAGGGTTTTTACCGCTGATTTATAGGATTTATTACGCAGGCGATTACGCTCTGCAACTTGGACGCGCTTCTTAGCAGATTTGATGTTTGCCACGGTGAGTCTTAGAAAGCTTGTTCTAGATGGACAGAAAAATAGTCAGATAAAATACTATAACATCAGGATCGCTCGATCTGTGTATTCCTTCAGAAATCCAGGTTAAGCTAGATAAAGAAACGACAAACGCTCCCCAATTCGGGTCAAGACCGTTAGAATCGTTCAAGCCCTGCATATCTCGGACGGGTTCTTTTAGAGACTGACACTTCCTAACTCCATGCTGCGAATCATTACTCAGTGGTCTGAGGCAACATCTGAACTGCGACGCATTTGCGATCGCACTCATGACGATCAAGTTGTACATAAAGAAGCGACAGTCCGGGAGGTACTGCAAGCTGTCAAACGTCAAGGTGATCGTGCGCTTTTGGCATATACCTTAGAGTTTGACCAACAAGAATTGGCTCCTGAAGAATTAAAAGTTAGCCCCCTAGAACTTGAAGCTGCTTATAGCCAAGTCTCTGGTGAGCTGATTGATGCAATTCGCCTTGCCCGCAAACAAATCGAAGCCTTTCACCGTCAGCGTGTGCCGAAAAGCTGGGTGCATTTTGGCGACGATGATGTTGTTCTGGGGAAACGCTACACTCCGGTCGATCGCGCTGGGCTGTATGTTCCAGGCGGAAAAGCGTCGTATCCGAGTACGGTTTTGATGAATGCGGTTCCCGCGATCGTGGCGCAAGTGCCCAAGATCGTCATGGTGACTCCTCCTGGAAAAGATAAAGCCATCAATCCAGCCGTTCTGGTTGCGGCTCAAGAAGCAGGAGTGACAGATATCTATCGGGTAGGTGGAGCGCAAGCCGTTGGTGCTTTGGCGTATGGGACGGAGACGATTCCGAAAGTCGATGTGATCACAGGTCCCGGCAATATCTATGTGACCTTGGCAAAAAAATTAGTTTACGGAACCGTTGGCATCGATTCTCTAGCAGGCCCGTCTGAAGTGTTGATCATTGCTGATCACACCGCAAACCCGACTCATGTGGCAGCGGATATGCTGGCGCAGGCGGAACATGATGCAATGGCAGCCTCGATTCTAATTACAACCGATGCGATTTTGGCGCGGAAGGTTGTGGATGAAGTTGAGCAGCAGTTAGTCGATCATCCGCGTCGAACCTTGACCGAAAAAGCGATCGCGCATTACGGCTTGATTATTGTTGTAGAAACCTTAGAAGCGGCAGCCGAGCTTTCTAACGAGTTCGCGCCAGAACACTTAGAACTCGAAGTTGCTGATCCTTGGGAGTTGATGCAAAATATCCGTCATGCTGGAGCGATTTTCTTAGGAGATTCGACTCCTGAGGCAGTCGGAGATTATTTGGCAGGACCTAATCACACATTGCCAACGTCTGGATCGGCTCGATATGCTTCGCCTCTGGGTGTGGAAACGTTTTTGAAACACTCAAGTGTGATTCAGTATTCGCCGATCGCGCTGCAAAAGGTTGCGAGTGCAGTCGATATCTTAGCGACGGCTGAGGGCTTACACTCTCATGCAAACTCGATCCGAGTTCGCAAAGATTCGCTGCTCAATCCTGAACCGTAGAAATACTCGATTGAAGATTAAGGGATTCCAGTAGTTTTTAGAACTCTAAAGATAGAGCGCTACAGTCAAAGTGTGGCGCTCTATGGGAGGCAGACCTGATGCTAAATACGGTATTAGTCGCGATCGATGTCGCAGAGTCTTCTGCGAGACAGGTGCTCAATACAGTTGAGGAGTTGAAACTCGAACCGCGCTCAAAAGTTGTGTTGTCGCATGTTGTGCCAACGAATCAATCTGAAGTGGATATCGTCGTCGATCGACCGAGCGCTGATTTAGAAAGCTTTCCCTACGCTGAAATTGAAAAGCAGTTACAAACCTATCAACACTCGCTGGCTTGTAAGAGCGAAGTTGAAATTGTCACGGGTGATCCTGCCGAAGAAATTTTGAGGCTCGCAAAGATCCATCACGCGGATCTGATTGTGCTGGGAAGTCGAGGTTTGACTGGGATGAAGCGAATTTTGCTTGGCTCCGTTAGCAGTCAGATTGTAGAAGATGCACCGTGTTCTGTCTTAGTGGTGAAACCAAAATAGGCGGATCGCGAACTTGCCCATTTTTGGTTCAATCACTCTACGATTCGATTTTGCGATTTCAACCGATTGCGCTAACCCAGACATTTGCAATTCAGTACAACAATAAACCTCGCTCAAAGTTGCGATTCGTGAGCGAGGTTTTTGCATTCAACTAAGCCATCACCATTCCACCATCTACATTCATGACTTGTCCGGTGATATAGGCAGCCGCGGGAGACGCTGCCAAAAAGCGAATCAGTCCTGCCACTTCTTCGGGTTTGCCATACCGATTGAGCGGGATGAATTTGAGAATTTCATCTGCTTTGAGATCATGCGTCATATCGGTCTCAATAAATCCAGGGGCAACTGCATTGACAGTAATTCCGCGACTTGCCAACTCTTTCGCAACAGTTTTCGTAAATCCAATGACACCCGCTTTGGCTGCACTGTAATTGGCTTGACCTGGGTTGCCCATTTGCCCAGCGACAGAAGTAATATTCACAATTCTGCCGCTCCGCTGTTTCAGCATAATTTTGCTCACGGCTCTTGTACAGAGAAATACGCCCGTCAAATTCAAATCGATGACGGCTTGCCACTCTTCAGGCTTCATTCTTAGCAGCAGCGTGTCGCGTGTAATGCCTGCATTATTCACTAAGACATCAATTCTGCCGTATTTTTCCATGGTGGAATTGATTAAGGCATCGACTTGATCTGCTTTCGACACGTCGGCTTGCAGCGCGATCGCACTTCCGCCGTTTCCAACAATTTCTGCTACCACTGCATCTGCTGCACCACTAGAACTCGCGTAATTCACAACGACTGTTGCGCCTTCTTCTGCCAATGCCAATGCGGTCGCCCGTCCGATTCCTCGTGATGCGCCCGTGACGATCGCGACTTTTCCTTGCAGTTCCATGAGGTCTAATCCGATGTAAATATGCGAATCTGATCATATCGAGAAGCGGGAATCGCAGATCAGTGAATCTGCCAGGACTGATCCCGGATAGCTTGAAAATTTGGTGAAAAGATGATTAACTCGCAGAAGCTAGATGGTCTTTTCCCCTCATTGAGGAGTAGGATGGCTTCTATTGCGATCTCTCAATTTGTATCGATCGCTCTCTTGCAGTTTTACACTCACCTATGACCAGAGAACGCGGCATTCCTAATCGTCGGAACCGTAAGTCATCGCCGTCTCACCGAAGCGTGGCAGCTTCTTCGCGATCGACCCAAGCGGTTCAAGAACTCCCTTCCCCGAAAGAGTCTCCGACTAAGTTGGCTGCTGTGCTCGATCGCCTCAATCAAGCGCGAACCTGGCTATTTAGTGATTGGCGGGCAATGATCGCATTGTCACTCGCAATCACAGGGGGCACAACTGCGCTCTCGCTTGCATTTTTGTTCAAGCTTCCTGCCGTTCCCAATTGTCCTTCAATTTTCTGGCCGCTCGCTTCAGCTTCTCTAAGACTCCATTGTGCTCAGCTCGCAGCAAATAAGCGGACTCCAAATGATTTATTAGAAGCGATCGAGCTTGTCAAAAATCTTCCCTCTGATCATCCGCTTTATGCAGAAGCGACTCGGTTGATTGAAGCTTGGGCACAAGAGATTTTGGACTTGAGTGAAGAGTCATTCCAAGCTGGAAAACTCGATGCTGCCATTAAAACAGCAAGAAGGGTTCCAAGAGTTGGGACTGCCCATACTCAAGTCGAAGAGCGAATTAAAAAATGGCAGAGTATTTGGTCATCTGCTGAAACGCTTTACCGCAAAGCTGAAGAAGCGCTACGGCAGCAAAATTGGCGGTTAGCAATGACAGAAGCAGGACGGTTATTGTCGATCGACAATACCTTCTGGCAAACTACAAAATACCAAGAGATTAGCGGCATCATTGCTGCAACCCGTGACGACATCAGCAAGATTACGAAAGCAAAAAGTTTGATCGAGTCCGGCGGGATACAGAATTTTCAAGAAGCAATCAAACTGCTGGCTAGCATCAACAATAAGAGCTATGTCTATCAAGGGGCACAGGAAACCCTGGTCGATGCTGGGAAGAAGATGTTGGCGTTAGCTGATGCAGCACTCGATCGTAGAGACACAACGGCTGCATTAGACATTATTCGGCAGATTCCAGAAGCTGCAAATTTGAAGCAAGAGATCGAAGACTACGAAACATTAGCAAGTGCGATCAATCGAATCGGCAATGGGTTGCCCGAAGACTATGATGCCGCGACCGCCCAAGCGCAGAAAATTGGTGCAGATCGTCCGACTTTTGGAAAAGCGCAGCGGTTAATTGCGCGTTGGCAAGCAGAAAAAGGAGATATGGCGCAATTGAATCGAGCACAGCAGCTTGCGCAATCCAACCGACCTGAAGATTTGCAAGCGGCGATTGACGCTGCATCTCAGGTTTCTAGTTCTAATCCGAAGTCTCGGGAAGCTCGCCAGTTGATTCAGCGAGTCACCAGTGAAATGCAGAATCAAGAGGATCGTCCACTCATTCAGCAAGCAGAGCAAATTGCGAGTCGAGGCGATGCAGGATCGTTGCAACAAGCGATCGATTTGCTGGGTCGCATTTCTTCCCGGCGATCGCTCGGTGCAGAAGCAGCCGATAAACGCGGTCAGTATGCTCAGCAACTTCAAGCCATTCGCGATCGCGAACAGGCGTTGGCTCAACCTGTGTCTAGTCCTGTCCCTGATTCAGCAACTCCGCTACAGGGTGGGGATGCTGTACTCACGTTGCAGAAAGCAAGAGCGGCGGCGAATGGTGGTACGGTTGATTCGGTCACAGAAGGAATTCAGATTGCAGATACTGTACCCATAGCTAGCCCACTCCGCCCAGAAGCTCAGACGTTGATGAATGATCTGAGTCAGCAATTGCTGCAAACGGCAATGTCACAAGCGAGTGTAGATCCGGCGGGCGCGATCGCGATCGCTCAAAGAATTCCACTCGGCACGAATGCTTACGACCAGGCACAGTCGTTGATTCCTTTATGGCAACGCAGCTTAAGAAGATAGCCTGTTCTAAGATGTGAGAGTCTGACTTTGTAGGATGAAAAGATGAAGGAGCATTTTGCAGGATGATGGAAGAATACTCCCTGCTCTCTATCTCCCGCACTGCTTTGGGATTTCGATATGTCTGAATTTTGGAATACGGTTCTCTCTTTTGCTCAGCAAATCACCACAGAAGTTGGTGCACAATTGCTCAAGGATTTTGGACAAGCTCAGGCAGCCGAAAAAGCCGATGGCAGTTTGGTGACACAATCGGATCAATGGGCGGATGAACGGATTCGGAGCGCGATCGCTCAAGCTTTTCCTGATCACGGGGTTTTGAGTGAAGAAGTCGAGCATATTTTTCCCGATCGAGAATGGTGCTGGATTATTGATCCAGTCGATGGCACAACGAATTTTGCACGAGGATTGCCGCTATGGGGAATCTCGATCGGATTGCTTTATCAGGGCACTCCGGTTTTTGGATTGGTACATTTGCCCCCATTGGGGCAGTCTTTTTATGGATATTGGCAGGGTGAATCAGGGCTAGAGATGCCGTCGGGGGCTTTTCTCAATGGCAAACCGATTCGATCGAGCCAAGAAGCTTTAACGAAGAATCATTTTTTTAATCTCTGTGCAAGAAGTACTTCGGTTTTGCAGCAGCCGTTTCCTGCGAAAATTCGGATGTTGGGAGTAGCGACTTACAATTTGCTGACCGTTGCGGCGGGGTCAACAATGGGCGGAGTTGAGGCGACTCCAAAAATTTGGGATATTGCGGCGGTTTGGGCGATCGTGCAAGCATCAGGAGCCGTTTGGTATCCGCTAGAGTTAACCCCGATTTTTCCGTTAGAGGTTGGGAAAGATTATGGAGCACGATCGTATCCCACGTTAGTCGTGAGTCGCAAAGAGTTGATCGAGGTTTTTGAGCCGTTGGTTCGGGCGATCGGTAAATTTAAATAGCGGTGATTTGAACAATCTACAAGCCTTCAACGCTTCATGGTTCTTTCAATGATTGGATGGTGAACTCAGAAGTCTTGAAGTTTTCGGACTAATTTGACTGAATAACAGTCACGATCGACGTTCCAATCCCCAATTTCAAATAGCTCTGAGCATTGCCATGATTCATCGCAATTTCAACCCAACCGTGACTTCCAATCAGTCCGATGATCTCGCCAACTTTCGCATCAGCATAGGTTGTATGACCTGCATAAATCGATTGATGAATCTGAACTGACCAAGAGCAATTGAAAAACCTTTCCCCCGGAATATTGGTGATCAAATTGCCGAAATGATCGATCGCCTGAATTACTCCTTGAATGCCATTCTCGGTTGCGATCGCATCAGGAATTGGCAATTTGATGATCGAATTCAAATCAATTTCATCCCCTAACTCTTTCAAGGGAACGCCACTTGCAAGGTGTGCTCCAACCGGGGCAAAGATATCGCGCCCGTGGAATGTTGCGCTGGGAGTTTGCGATCGCCAATATTTTCGATTCGTTAACTCGACCGCTGCCACTGCATGTTCTAAGATGCCGCTCACCAAACCATTATCTGGCGCAACCACAAATCCAGCTTTCAGCTGCACTGCGATCGCTCTGCGCGAACTGCCCACGCTTGGATCAACCACGACAACATGAACTGTCCCGTCCGGAAAATACGGATAGGCAGTCATAAGTTGAAAACGGGCAGAAGTAATATCTTGCGGAGGAATTTGATGCGTAAGGTCAATAGTTTGCAGCCTTGGATTAATTTGAGCGATCGTACCTTTCATCACTCCGACATAAGCATCACTTAATCCAAAGTCTGTCATCAGGGTAACAATCATCTGTTTTGTCAAAAAACTACATCTCAAGTATGAATTTTTAGTAGCATAAGCTACCGTTTTAATTTGCCAATGCTAATATCAAATCATGGTGATAAGAAAAACTAACCTCTAGGAACCCTACATATGAATAGAAATCGTCTTCACGCAGCCGAAGTTACCCGCGTTCACCGCGAAAACTTACAACGAAATCTACAACGCCGCATGGAAGCAGCAAGAGCACGTGGCGATCAAGCTCTGCTGCGGATGTTGGAAGCAGAAGCAAGTTATCTGAGATAAAGTGTCTCCCTCATCTCTCATTGTAGGATCTCAAATATGCGCGGCTAAGCCGCGCTTTTTTAATGGTGAATTTTGGATTGAGGAAGGACGGCTTCAGCAATCGTCCTGTCCCTATCAATTCTGCAATCCAAAATCCACCTTAATATAAGAGAACTCAATTCAACTGATCGTGAGATCTGGGCTTGGGTTTTGCTGAACTCGCAGAAATTTTAGAATTGCACGTTGAGCAGAGCCGCAACCTGGCTGATGATTCATCTCGGACGACGCGTGCCGAAGTCGAGCGTAAACCATACAGAGTCAAGCAGTGAGATGTATTCATCTGCCGATAAATGTCCGGAGTGGCAACACGCCTCTAAAGCTTGTGCGATCGCATTAAAGAGCGATTCAGTCAGTTCTAATTCGTTCGGTTCATTCATTGCGGGAATACCACCTTGGATTTGCCAATGGAAAAATGAGGGGGCGATGTCAAGGGAGCATTTCCTGAGTATAAGCAATTTCACGGGGAACGCCTTCAAATAGTTCCCGCTTTACAAAAAATTTAAGAGGAATTACGGGTTTGGTGATTGCTGATAATCTCCCGATTTTCCTCCCGTTTTGCTCAGCAAGCAAATTTGTTCGATCGTAATGGATTTCTCGAGCGCTTTCGCCATGTCATAGAGCGTCAAAGCCGCAATAGAGGCTGCTGTCAAAGCCTCCATTTCAACGCCCGTCTCTGCTTTGATTTTCACAGTGGCTTGAATCTCAAATCCGGGAAGTTCGGGCACGGCAATAATATTGACTTCGACTTTTTGAATCGGGAGTGGGTGACACAGTGGAATTAAATTGGACGTTTGCTTCGCTGCCATGATTCCGGCGATTCGGGCTGTGCCCAGAACATCCCCTTTCGGACTATTACCCGACTCGATCGCCAGTAAAGTTTCGGGCTTCATCCGCACCCGCGCGATCGCTGTTGCTTGTCTTATCGTTGCAGATTTAGCTGATACATCAACCATCTGCGCTTGTCCTTGAGCATCAAGATGAGAAAGTGTTGAGGAATTTTCAGAATTTTTTGTCATTTGGAGCAGATTGTTGTATATTGAATAAGTGCTGACAAGGGCTTGTAGCTCAGTGGACTAGAGCACGTGGCTACGGACCACGGTGTCGGGGGTTCGAATCCCTCCTAGCCCGTTTAATATTTTAGGGGTGTTGATGAGACACCCCTTTAATGTTTTAAAGGCAATTTTCCTGTTCCACACTATTCTATTTTCTGACTTGTACTTTTTATCCAAAATCCAAAATAAAAACCCCTAACTGCTGTGAGGGGTTTTCAACGATCGCTGTTGCGACAATTACTGCGCGACACGACCTGGTTCAACATAAGCAGCCCGCGGTCTGCGAGTGCCGGTTGCTGCGCCTGCAAGAGATGCCGCTAAGCCCAAAAGTGAACCAATCACAAATGACCAACCTGCGGTTGCAGTCGTACCTGCGATGTTTCGGGCATCTTGAGCGCTGATATTGGGCGCTGCATTTGGATCGACATTCGGCACTCCAGTTTGAGGCAAAGCCGCCCCTGCAACATTTGCCGCTGTTGTAGCTGCTAAGCCAAACGCGCCTGATACACCACTCGCTAAAAGAAAAGCACTCAACGCTAGGGTCGTTGCCCAAAGAATTGCCCCATTCAGCAAAGCTGTACTTCGGGTCATCGGACCGCAAGCCCGTGCCATAATCCAGCTTCCAATAAACAGAGAAATCAGTAAGCTAATCGTTGCCCAGATGCCAACTGCTGTACCGACTCCACCTGCGTCAGAGCGGGGTGCGCCCGAATTTGCGATCGAGGTTGCCCCAATTGCTGCACCCAGTGCACTCAAAATCAACTGCGAAACTAGCGCGACAAATAAGCCAGCGAGAATCGGACCCCAACGAACCCGATCATGATAATCAGCTGCTACAGGAATGACAGCCGCTTCAGTTACAGGACGATTAGTATATGCCATTGTAAATTTGCTCCTCGAACAAAATAGTCATTTGCAAAGAAATTACGCTTGCCTAAGACTATATGGGCTGCCCAATGGAAATCACTCTATCGAGAGTGAGATGACCTTGATCCATCATTAGAAAGAAATTCTGCGGGATCAGCAAATTTTTACGGTAGTCCACACTGCAGTGATCAGAAAAAAAACGCCAGATTGAACAAGATTAATCGTCTCAGTATTCATCTCGATACCCTATTACAGCAGGTGTAGCTAGAGTTTTGCCTACTGTTGAAGTTCTACCTGTCTAGGGTGGATGTTCTTGTGCAAATCTGCATTTGTAGCTTGTAGTCCTTTTCCTATCAGTCTTTGAATACCATCAAGAGGGTGTTTCACGCATTTATCGCGTACCCAATGTCAGCTGTGACAATCGCAAGGTATGATCCGATCACTAGATTTTTAAGCACATCTGGTGTAGGTAAGATCATAGAATTTATCCAGGTGAAGACTGCGCTTTGATAGAAGTGCTCGCAAATAATTGCAATGTTTCATCGAACATCTGAACACGCTAGTTTCTGATCGACTTGACGTTCCTCGTAATTGTTTTATAGATTCTCGTATGCTCACAATGACTCGAATTCGTCGATCAATATTGCCACTGACTGTCTTGCTTTGGGCAGGATTGATGCCTTCGTTGGCGTTTGCCCAGTCTCAAGATACTGAACTCGATAAGCTCCTCGAACAAGGGCGAGAGTTAGTCGATCAAAAGAAGTGGACTGAGGCGATCGATGCCTTTCAGCGAGCTTCGTCGATCGATAATCGTAATGCTCGAATCTTTTCTGGCATGGGTTACATTTACGCTCAGCAAGGAAAGTTTCAGGAAGCCGCAGATGCTTATCAGCAGGCAATTACGCTAGAACCTGCAAATGCAGATTTTGTTTATGCATTGGGATTTAGCCTGGCGAATTTGGGCAATGATAGTGCGGCGGCAACTGCTTATCGTCGGGCGACAGAATTAGACGCTCGCAATGTCAACGCGTTTTTGGGTTTGGGAACGGTACTCGCACGTCAGGGGAATTTGTCGCAAGCTTTGGCAGCCTATCAGCAGGCTATAAGGCTCAATAGTCGAAATGTAGATGCACAAGAATCAATGGGGCTAATCCAGATTCAACAAGGGCAGATTGATCAAGGAATCGCTACACTTCAAAGGGCAGCTCAGCTTGACCCAAGACGAACCAGTACTCAAATTGGTATAGGGATTGCTTTGTTAAGTAAGGGAGATTCGACGGCTGCTTTGACTGCATTCAATCGGGCGGTCAGATTAGATCCAAATAATTCAAAGCTGCATCTTCAAATCGGCAAGATTCTTCGGGAAGTCGGGAATAATGCAGCAGCTTTAGCCGCGTTTCAGCGATCGGTCAATTTGGATCCAAATTCTGTTGAAGCACAATTTGCTCTAGCAGAAACAGCTTTAGAACAGAAAGAAACGATGCGGTCGATTATGGTATTTCGAGAAGTCATCAAGCTAGATCCAAATAATGCCAGTGCCTATTTCCAGTTAGGCACTGCGTTGAAGGCGCGTGATTTTCCAAGAGACGCGATCGAGGCATTTGAACGCGCTAAAACACTGTTTGAAGAGCAGGGCAAAGCAGAAGATGCGAAACGTGCAGAAGATGCAATCGAGCAAACAAGACGATCTTAAATGAATGCACGATCGTGCTGCTCGATCGTGCTGGATCAATCACAGCAAGCAACCGGAAGAATGCGTCTCGGCTCCGCTCAACCTATAACTCTAAGAGCGTCGCGGATTGAGTAAAGCCGAAACTAAATCTCACAACGGTTCTAACGAATTTTACTGTCCTCGATTTCGATTTGAGTCGGGGGCAATTTTGGTTCTGAAGATTTGGGGGCTTTGCGAGATTCACTCGCATCCTTCACCATATCCGTTGCCTGTTTCAGAAGATCTTTCAGCAACTGCTTGACTTGCCGTTCCTTCTGAGCCAAAGCTATTCCTGCCTCTCCCATTTTTTGGTCTAGCTGAGCCATCTTCTGATCAGCTTGAGTCTTTGCAACTTCAGCTTGCGGGCGTGCTTTGTCGTACCACTCTCTCGCTTCATCGAGATGAGCTTGTGCCCGCTCGTGATAATCTTCTGTCCGCGCTGCTAAGTTTGCTCTGAGAATTGCCAATTGCGCTTGAACCTGAGCGTATCGTCTTTTCAACAAAGTCGCTTCCTCGCTATTGCGAATCGATTCGATGGTTTGTTCAATCTGCTCTCGAACTTCGGCTGACATATCTTTCGCTGCGTCTTTCAGTCCATGCATTCCCGCTTCTACTTCTTGCTCAAGTTCCTCTTCTTGCTCGGATAATTGCGATTGTAATTGCTTCACTTGAGCTTCGGTTTCTGCAATTTGCTGCTGCCGAGTGCGACTAATCCCTTCAATCACGCCTTCAACAGATGCAGTAATGTCTTCTTTGACTTGAGTTCCGCTTTCTTGCAGGCTGTTTGCAGCACTGGAGAATGCGTCTTTCACCAGCGATCGAATATCTCCTGTACCGGATTTCAGTTCTGACATGACCTGAGCGATCGCGTTGCGCATGATTTCCCGAATCCGATCAGCACGCAGTTGTCCAACTTCTTTGGCTTGTTGCAAATCTGTTGAAATTTTTTCTTTGGCAGAATTAGTCATACCATCCTCTAATTAAAAACTTTTTCAAATCTCTGCCTTTATATTGACGAAGCAGTTTTAAAACACCCTCTTTCTTAGGGCTAATAAAAAAGCCCCTAGCATTGCTAGGAGCTAATTTTTAGATCAGAGAGACAAACAGATTGAGATTGCAGAATTGCAATTAGAATCTAATCCCAACGCCACCCTGTAAGCTCAATGAACCAGCGCCACTTCCTTGATAAGCATTGATGCCATATTTTGCATCACTGTAGACAACTACGCCTCTCGTAACTTCCGATTCAACACCTACAGAAAGAACGGCTGCATCTTTGTTCCCCATTTGAGAAGCTTGACCATCTTTCTGAACGAAACCGTAGCCTGCGCCAGCATAAACGTTTGTGTTTTTAGCAACAGGAAGGTCGTAAGTTAAGGAAGGAATGATCACACTGTTGTTGCCATTAAACAAGACAGAGCCGCGAACAGAAACAGGAGCATTCGGAACTGCAAATCGTCCTTGAATATTACCTCCGAATGTGGCTGCATCATTATCACGTCCACCATTGGTAATACCTGCTGCAACCCCTGCACCAACGTAGCTACCATCGAAGCGAACAGGCTGAGCAGAAGCAGCACCAGCAACAAACAAAGGCGAGAGAACGAGTGCGGAAAGGGCAGAGAGAGTTGCAACCGACTTAAGAGAGAGTTTCATGACTATATCCTAGAGTAACTGAAGATTTGATTGAGAGCTTTTTTCTCAGATTTCTTACTTTAATAGTCGTAAGAAAGAGTGTTTTTGTTCCTAGAAACTCAGCAACTTTTTGTCTTTATTTACAAGCGGTTGATTTGCTGATTTGTCTTTAGAGGAACGGTGAGTTATCGTGTACAAACCGTATCGATTTCTCATATCTAATTTGTATCGTTAGGGCGCTTAACTTATCTAGAATAATGGTCTGTTCTTCAACTGTCACATAATAGAATATGACAATTTTTAAGGAACAAAAAAATAGGAATGCTGTCAGGTTTTTAACTGAATAAAGCATTCCTATTAGAAGTTATAGGCGTAAATATTTAGCGTTGAAGTTCGGTTATCCTCATACATAAGTTGTACGTTTGAAGAAGATTCCTAACCTTAAAGGCTGAAGATAACTACGCTCATCACTCGGGTGATTTCGGAAAGTTGTAGTAGTCTTTTTTCATGAATGCTCTGTCTGCTGCTAAGAAGAACACTCAGATTGATTGCATTGGTATACTTTTCGAGCGAGACTTTCACAGATGTATTGCTTTCAATCAGTTCAGCTCTAACTGCACCAAGTTCCCTAATTTGAACGATGGAGCGAAGTCGAGCCGAACAAGACGCAGATTTTTAGAAAATGCGCCCATGCTTCCACAGCTGTATTGAGATAAATTTCACCCTAATACAGCTTCAGACCGTCCTAACTCTGAATTTGTTCCGATTGATTCCGCTCTAGCTCAGACACGTGCAATAGCGATCGCGTCCTTCCGCCTTTGCTTGATACAACGCTTTATCTGCTGCGTTGATCAACAACTCTGGAGACGTAATCACACTCGGAATCGTGTTGGATACTCCTAGGCTCACTGTCACCGTGTCGCAGACCTTGGAAGCCGTGTGAGAAATTTGCAAATTCTTCACCCCGGTCTGAATATCCTGTGCAACTAAAATTGCGCCTTCTTGATCCGTATTAGGCAAAATGACGGCAAATTCTTCACCCCCGTATCTGGCAGGTAAATCGATCGCTCTTTTTGCCGCATTCTGAATGACCTGTGCGACTTGGCGTAAGCAATCATCGCCCGCTTGATGCCCATACGTATCGTTATAGAGCTTAAAGCAATCGATATCGCACAAAATCAACGACAACGGCAACTGTTCGCGCAACATTCGCTGCCATTCTTGCTGTAAATACTCGTCAAATCTGCGGCGATTTGCGACCTGAGTCAGGCTATCGATCGCGGCTAATCGTTGCAGTTCATGATTCGCCGTCTCAAGCTGTTGATAAAGGCGAACTTGCTGAATCAATCGTTTCACGCGCTGCCGCAATACTGCCCAGTGAATCGGCTTCGTGATGTAATCAACCGCTCCAACTGAAAAGGCTTTATCCACTGAATCTTGGTCTTCCAGTCCTGTGATCATCAGAACCGGAGTACGACGTATTCCACTCATTTCTTGAATGCGACGGCAGCAGGTAAAGCCATCGATCGCAGGCATAATGGCATCGAGCAAGACCACATCCGGGCGAACCCGCTCGAACACACTCAGACAGGTATTGCCATCGTGTGCCTCAATTACTTGATAGCCATCTTGCTCCATCGCTTGACGCACACCGAGCCGCATGGTTTTATCATCATCTGCGACTAAGATTAGCGGGGGATTATGGAAAGAGGGCATCATTTCTGGCATTGCTGAAGTTCCAAATGTAGCGAAGCCTGGACACGATCGTACTCGGCTTCTAATTGGCGGACTCGAAAAGCGACCTGTTCTAGCGTTCCCAGACTCAGGCAGGATTCCAACGTATCGCACTGCTCAACCATTGCCGTTGCTCCAACACGCAGACTGCTCGATCGCAAACGGCGAACCATCTGATGTAGGGTTCGCACATCCGTTGATTGAGTGGCCTGCTGGAGCCGAGCAACCCAAAGTCGGGTATCGCTAAGATACTGATTGATCAAATCAGAAGAGAGAGTCGATCCGGAATCGTGGGTCAAGTCACGAGACAGCAGAACAGCAGGATCAGGGTTTGGATCTGAGGGAGCAATTGAGAGAGAGGATGGCACAGAAGCAGGGGGAGACTCTGTGGAATCGAGATTGCTCCGCTTGAGTACTGATCGTGCAAGAGGGATACACTTGCTGAGAACAAATTTTAACGCATCAACCCGGATCGGTTTGCTTAAATAATCATTCATTCCTGCATCTAGACAGAGTTGGCGATCGCCTTCCATCGCATTTGCAGTCATGGCAATGATATAGGGCTGAACTGGAAATGCACCCGATACAATCTTCCGGGTCGCTTCTAAGCCGTCCATTTCCGGCATTTGCACATCCATGAGAATGACATCATAGACTTGACGATCCAGAGCAGATAAGACTTCTAGCCCATTGCCTGCAACGTCTGCGCGATATCCTAATCGGGATAGTAAATGTAAGGCCACTTTCTGGTTGACGACGTTATCTTCTGCCAGCAGGATTCTCAGCGGTTGAGATCGCGGTGTGACCTGCGGAGATTCTTGCGTGAATTCGACATTGGCAATTGGCTCGATCAATTGAGTTGCATTGGAGTCAGCTGCACGTGTGCAAAGCGTGAAGTAAAATGTTGAACCCGGTTGAGATGAATGTTGAGTGGCAACAAAGTTTTGAGGAGGACATCCTCCGATCGCACCTTGGCTTTCGACCCAGATACATCCCCCCATCATTTCACTCAAACGCCGACTAATTGCCAATCCTAAGCCCGTTCCACCATATTGACGACTGGTTGAGGAATCGACTTGGCTGAATGATTTAAAGAGTCGTGTCATCCGCTCCGGTGGAATGCCAATCCCTGTATCCCTGACGGCAAATTGCAATCCCAACGATTGCTCACTAGGAAGTTGAGCACAGTGAACGATTCTAGTTGTCTTGCAGACAGATGCCATGTTACAAGGGGGTGCAAGTGTGACTGAAACGGTAATTTCACCTTGCTGCGTAAATTTAACGGCGTTACTAAGCAAATTGACGAGAATTTGGCGCAGGCGGGTGACATCTCCCACGACCATCTTGGGGACATCGGGTGCAATTTGATAAGTGCAAGTCAAGTTTTTCTCGATCGCTTTAGGACTCAGCAAGTCGATCGATTCGGTGACGCAAGCTTTCAAATCAAAGGGCTGTTGCTCAAAATCGAGTTTGCCAGATTCGATCTTGGAGAAATCAAGAATGTCATTGATAATCGTCAGCAGAGAATCGCCACTGTTGCGAATCGTTTCCACAAAATCTCGCTGCTGCTCGGTCAGTTCCATCTCTAGCAGTAAGCCCGTCAAGCCAATGACGGCATTCATCGGAGTCCGAATCTCATGGCTCACCGTTGCTAGAAATTCACTTTTTGCACGGTTTGCGGTCTCGGCAATCTGTTTCGCTTGTTCTAGGGCTAAATTTTGTTTCGTGAGTTGCTCCCGTTGCAGTCGTTCTTGTTTGAGGAGTCGAGATTGTTCGATCGCGATGCCAACTTGGTCGGCAACGGCTTCGAGCAGTTCAATTTCGTCGTCTTTCCAAGCGCGCAATCCTTCACATTGATGTAAGCAAATCAGCCCATTGGGGACATCTTGATAAGAGGTGCGAACGGCAAGCATTGATTTGATGCGGGCGCGCTCACAGAGCGGTAGAGTAGAGCGAAGCAAAGGATCGCGTTGCACATCTGGGGAAGAAATTGCCCGATCGCAGTTTAGAACTTTCTGGGTATGAGGATTGCCTTGAATTGGGACTTCAACCTCCTGCATGGAATCGCAGTCTCGCTCCAGATATTGCGCCACCACTGGAATTTTTGGAAAGACTGTATCGAGCTGAGACATGGCAAAGCCGGACGCGATCGCATCTTCTTCACGCTCGATATAGGCATGTAGCAAACAGCGATCGACCCCAAACGTTCTGCCAATCTGAGTCACAGTGGTTTGAAAAATCTCTTGTGTATCGAGGCTTTGGCGGATCTCTTGCGTAATTTGCTTTAATAAGTGAGCGCGTTGGATCTGAAGTTGCAGCGCTTCTTCTGTGCGAATACGTTCGGTTACATCAGTTTGAATTCCAATATAGTGAGTCACCTGTCCGTGCTCATTCATAATCGGTGAAATCGATAACTCATTCCAAAACACGGTTCCATCTTTCCGGTAGTTGCGAAGCGTAACCGTACAGTCTTCGTTTTCTTTAAAGGCTTGACGTAACCGCTCGAGCGCATCCTTTTCTGTTGCAGCGCCTTGCAGCAAGCGGCTATTTTTGCCAAGAACATCGACCGCAGCATAGCCTGTCATTCGCTCAAATCCTGGATTGACGTAGATCATCGGATTATCCAACTGAGTTGGGTCGGTAATAATGATCCCGTTACTGCTCGCACTAATCGCGCGTTCTAGAACTTTGAGGCGAATCTCAGTCTGTCTCGTTTCAGTAATATCTCGACAGACGGAAACGACCCCTTTTTCAGTTTGTGTCAGGGAAACTTCTTCAAAGAAAGTACTGCCGTCTTTGCGCTTTGCGATCACCTGTCCGCGCCATTGTCCTGTCTGTTGCAGAATCGGGCGAATTTCCCGCTCAATACGCTGACTTTCTTCGGGGTAGTACAGCGTTTTCCAACTTTTCCCAATCAGTTCTGTCCGACTGTAGCCAAACATTTCTAGATGAGCATCATTGAGATACAGCAATTTTCCGGCATCGCTGAGAATCGCAATTCCATCTAAAGCAGCTTCAACTGCGATCGATTGCCGCCAAAGTGCGGCTTGCAACTCTTGTTCCGAACTTTCGACACGAGACGATCGCCAATAATACCAAAACCCAACTCCATTTGCGATCGCGGCGAAGAAAGCCGCCCCTCCAAAGACCCATTCGAGACTCACCGCCATTTTGCCTGCCAATTCCACAATTCGTAATTCGTACATTTAGCTGACAAAACAGCCAAAATCACGAACATTTTGGTCACGCCTCAACTGAGAACACTGTTCTCAGTTTTTCTTTTTATAGTCTATGGAAAAATTCCTCGATCGTTAATTCTCGGAATCTTTAGGTTCAATGACCAGGTCGGGTAATCCTTCCAATTTTTCTGTTGGAATTTCGGCTTCTGGATCTTGTAAAAACACGGTGAGTCCGGCGGGAACGCATTCCACCTCGATCGGGGTTGTCCCGATCATTTCTCCATCAACTACTACTTTCTGAGGAGGATGGGTTGTAACTTTGAAACGTTTGGATCGGACATAGCCAACATCATCTCGATCGGCTGGATTGCCGCTGAGGGCGGACTGAAGCAGATGATAAGTTGCCGCGATCGCGCTGGTTCGATTGGCGGGAGCCACGATCGTCAAATCCAATAATCCATCATCGATCACTAATCCGGCAGGTCCTTGAGCTAAGACTGAAGTGGCAGGCGCTGCGTTGGCGATCGTCAACGCCGATGCCGTAAAAGAAATTACGCGATCGTCTGTCTCCACTTCCGCTTCAAACTGTTCTAGCGTTTGTAACTTCCGCAGACCCGCTAAAATGTACGCTAAAATTCCGAATCGATTTTTCGCCTCTCGGCTCGCAAGTTGAACGGTTTCTGCCTCAAATCCGATGCCTGCCAGCAAGACCATCGGTAAACGATTACAGAATGCGACATCTACAATCTTGGTTTGCTGTTTCAGGATCGTTTCACAGGCAGCCTCGATTCCAGTTGGAATCCCTAACGCATTTGCAAACGCATTTGCAGTCCCACGGGCAATCACACCGAGAGGAATTCCTGTCCGAATGACGGCTGTCGCTGCGGTCGAAACCGTTCCATCTCCGCCAGATACAAAAAGCGCATCTACGCCTTGTTGCACCGCCTGCTTTGCCAAGTCGTCTGCTCCAATGTCAGGTGTTGTGAAATGGGTTTCAAACTCAAACTTCTGACTCAGAAGCTTTTGAATCAGTGCAAGTTCCTGTTCAGCGTTCCCCTGACCCGCGACGGGATTAAAGATCAAATGTGCCGTTTGCATACAATTCGGGTATAGAGATACTTTCTGGATATCACGGCTACGAAGCCATCTGGTTCTGACCTGCGGGAGATTTAAATGGCAAGATGAGAGAGATCTTCAATCTCCAAAACCTTATGTCTGCGGCATCCATGTACGAAGAAGAACACTTCGTTGTTCTTGAAACCAACCAGCCTGAAGCAATTCTAAGTGCAGCCGAACTGAGCGAAAAACTGCGATCAATTCTCGCAACTCGTCAAGACACTTTGTCCCCAGACCTTCAACAAGCAGGCACAATCGACAACCAGATTCGATATCTATTAGATACGACCTGCGAGTTGGATATGGCGCCGGGCGAGTATTTACAGTGGTATGCGGTGCGGTTGGAGAAATGAGCCGTTATCCAGCCATTTGTACGTCTTCGATCGCAACACTTTCACTCGGCAATTCCAAGCAGTACCCTGCACCATAGACGGTTTTGATATAGCGAGGATGACGGGGATCTGGTTCAAGCTTGGTGCGCAAATGGCGAACGTGAACGCGAATCGTCTCAATATCGTCATCAGGATCATAACCCCAGACTTCTTTGAGAATTTCGCTCGGTGAAACAGTTTGTCCATGCCGCTGAAGTAAGCAATGGAGCAACTCAAATTCTAGATGCGTCAGTTTCACGGTTTTGCCAAACCAGATTGCCTCAAACCGCTCAGGTACGAGGGTCAGGGGTCCATAACTGAGAATTTCTGAGTGTTTCGCCGCTTGAGGAATGCGATCCGTCCGTCTCAGCAACGCCCGCACCCGCGCCAACATTTCTTCAACTTCAAACGGTTTTGTTAAATAGTCATCTGCGCCAGCGTTAAAGCCTTCCACTTTATTCTGGGTCTGACCCAAGGCAGTCAGCATCAGGACGGGAATGTCAGCCGTTCGTTCATCTCGGCGAATGCGCTGGCAGATGGTGAATCCATCGACTTGAGGCAGCATGAGATCCAGCATGATTAAGTCAGGCTGAATTTGGAGAGCAAGGGCTTGTCCACGAATGCCGTCCGACGCTTGGTTCACATCGTAGCCTGCCATTTCTAGGTTGACAGCGACGAGTTCTGCGATCGCAGGATCATCGTCGATTACAAGGATACGCGGCATGATTAAATCTCTTCTGACTAAAGGAGGTTGAATGATTGTGGAAGTCGAGGCTCAAAAATAGTTAAGAACCTTGTTCAGATTATACGCAAGGATCTTAATTCCTTCGATATATAAAGTTAGTCTCATAGAAAAAATAGAGCAAAAAGGACTTTTTTTCAAATCTAAATTCTTTGTGATTTATTTGTAAATAAATGTATCTAACCGTCTCGGAATGCTCTGTCTAGTGGAAGCGTGCTGCCGTTGATGCGATAACGTAAGGAACATTATTTGTCTCTTCTCGGCAGCCATTCATTGTGATAATTCTTGTCTTGGGTTTAGTTGTTTCTATCATTGCGATCATTATTTTTTCTGGCAAGCTTAGCCGCGCCTTAAATAGCGCCCCAAAGATTTCAATTGATCCTGATTCAATTGATTCTTCTTTCTCGGTATCCGTCATCATTCCTGCATATAACGAAGCTGCAAATATCGAGGCTTGTGTCACATCTGTTTTAGAAAGTACAGATTTAGAGATTGAAGTTTGGGTTGTGGATGATCAATCGACGGATGAAACGGCTGCGATCGTTGAACTTCTACAAGGCTCCCGTCTAGATCCCAGATTGAAACTTTTATTGGGAAAATCCCGCCCAGAAGGGGAGATTTGGGTTGGCAAAAATTGGGCGTGTACTCAAGCCGCTCAGCAGGTTCAAAGCGAGTTTCTCTTATTTATCGATGCAGATGTGCGCTTGAAGCCGAAGAGTATTGAAACGACGATCGCGTATGCTCAACAGGAAAAAATCGATTTGCTTTCGCTTGCCGTTGTGATTCTGTGTCGTCATTGGTCGGAATGGTTAGTGCAGCCGATTGTTGTGCTTTTACTAGGGGTCGGATTTGATTTTGCTCCTGTCAATGATCCGACTTCGGACACCGCGTTTGCGGCAGGACCATTCATGCTATTTCGTCGTAGCGCTTATGACGCGATCGGCGGACATGCAGCCGTGCACGATCAAGTGGTGGAAGATGTCGAATTGAGCCGTCGCATTAAACAACAACATTTCAAACTGTGGTACGGTTTGGGAGCTAATCTGGCTGAAGCGCAGATGTATCAATCTTTTTCGGCTTTGTGGGAAGGTTGGACGAAAAATTGGTTTATGGGGTCAAATCGCAACTATCAAGCCGCCTTGTACTGTGTATTTGTCACATTCATGATTTTTGCGCTGCCTTGGATTGGGATAGTGAGTGGACTGATTGATCTGGCGCTCTCCTCGCTCACGATTTGGAATGCAATCGCGTTGAGCATCAGCGCGATCGGCATTTTTCTGCAATATCGAGTTCGACGCGAGAGCGCGCCCTTTACTACTATCCCACTGCAAAACTGGTGGATGATGGGAGCCGGAGGATTAGTGGTTTGTGCGATCGTCTTGACCTCGATCATTAAAACCGAAACAGGTTGGGGTTGGACTTGGCGAGGCAGACAGTTAGAAAGACTCTAAGAGCGAAAGGTTACTTGTAAACCGCACACCTGAAAGGCAATCTCAGTTTCGATCCTATGTCTACTCGCTTTCCTAGGCAGCTAGAAAAATAAAAAGAGGGCATGCTAATATGCCCTCTTTGCACAATTCCAGATTATTGCTAGTTCAACGTATCGACAAGCTGCTTAATTTTGCTTTCTTGTCGTTGCATCACTTGCTCGGGAAACTGCAATTCAACGATTGTACGATCGCCCATGATCAGGTCTACCTGTTCTACCTTTGCAAGCAGTCGATTTGGCAAAGATTCATCCGCAGTCTGACTCAAGAGCACTCCAACCAAAGGCTGATAGTACTCTAAGAGCCTGACATCTTCGATCGCGTCAGATTGAATTTCTAATCTCAAACTGCGATTGCTAATTTGAGTCGCAATGCCTGAGTAGAATTGCCCTCTCCAATAAAGTTGAGCATGTGCATGAATCTGTTTCCGCACTCTCGTGACATTGCTTGGCTCAGCATTGCGCTGCTGGAACGATCGAAAGAAGCTGCCTGCAATGAACTTGAAAGACTGCAACGGATCGTCCACGTTTTCCCGTTGCTGCGAGTACCATTCCCGCACATCTGAGTAAATCACAATACTGAGGGCATCCAGCTGAGCGCGGGTGAGATCAATAAACTCGATCGATAACATCGACTGCGTTTCACTGACCGGGACGATCCGAATAATCTGACCTTTTACAAACGCGCGCGCACCGTAGTCTCCCACCAGTTCGATTTCTGCATCTTCGAGAAAATCTGCCCAACTCTCAACAATCAACTGGCAACCCGTTTCGCTCACATTCTGAGTATAACCAGAAACGGCTGCCCCATTGCTGTAAAGGGTTGCAGGCAACTTGCGATCGAGTCGATGCGCCCGTCTCAACTGGGGTTGTTCTAATGCAACCAATAATGCCGAAACAATCAGCAGCAGGTTGAAAATACTCCAAGCCATGTTGACTAACACAGCTTCCGCATCTTGAGGGCGCAAAATCAACCAGAACGGAACTGCCGCGATCGCAGCGATAACTAGCAACGTGACGACCGCTAGCGCTCTTGCTGAACCCCAATCGAAACTGCGTTTTGTCACCGATAACCCCTTATCTGTGACGTTGAAGCTTCCCAACTTCGGATTGACCAATGCGAGGAATGTCACAATTCCAGCGTGGAATGACATGGCAAACTCATAGATCTCATTCCAGAACGAGAAGCGGACATTTTTGTAAGTAATGTAGTTTGCGTAAGTTGACACAAAGAAGTGTGGCAGTGCGTAAGCCAGCGTCTCTAACCCTAAACCTCGGATTGGATTAATCCCGAACACGAGAAACAGTGCAGGCGCAAGCGCATACATCAATCGAGGAAATCCATAGAAGAAGTGAGACGTTGCACTGAAATAACAGATTCTTTGCCCGATCGACAATTTCAACTTCGGATTGAACAAAGGGTTTTCAATCCGAAGAATTTGTGCCATTCCTCGCGCCCATCGAATTTGTTGACCGACATAAGCTGAAAATTTCTCTGGTGCAAGTCCAGCTACCATGATCTTGTCATAGTAAATCGACTCATAGCCCAAAGAATGCAGTCTCAACGAGGTATGACAATCTTCCGTCACCGTTTCTACTGCAATTCCACCCACTTCTAGTAAGTGCGATTTTCGGACAACTGCCGCAGAACCGCAGAAAAATGCTGCGTTCCAAAAATCATTTCCTTTTTGTAGCACCTTGTAGAACAATTCATTCCCGACTGGAATTTTTCCGCCTGTCTGCAAGTTCCGTTCAAAGGGATCAGGGTTGTAGAACCAGTGAGGGGTTTGAACGAGAGAAACTTTAGGACTGTAGAAGAATCCAACAGTGTCTTTCAAAAAGTGACGGACTGGAATGTGATCACAATCGAGAATGAGAACAAGGTCGCCGCCTGTCCGACGCAGCGCTGTATTGATGTTTCCAGCTTTAGCATGGTCGTTGTTATCTCGCGTGAGCAGCGTGCATCCTAGCTCAGCACACATTTGCCGTAACTGATCACGTCTTGCCCGGAACTTCTCTGCACGACCATCATCGAGAATGTAAACTCGTTTCTTGTCAGCCGGATAGTCGATCGCTAATGCCCCGAGTGCGGTTTTGCGAACAATCTCCACATCCTCACTGTAAGTTGGAATGTAGATATCGACCTTAAACCATTGATTCTCGGGAATCGTTGCCAGATCAACAGCCTTGCGCTCTTTGAGCTTTAGGGTTTGGAAGAACGCTAAAGCGAGCGTCATGATGGCATATAGTTCTGCTAAAAAGAGCAGCACACTGCACACCGCATCAAGCCAACCACTTGTCAGATTGAGGGTGTAGTTGGTGCGGTAGTAAAGATAGCGAAACGTTGTAATCAGACTGAGCCACACCATGAAAAGGTGTAGATACTCGCTTGTCTGTCCTTTTGCGTGCTTGTGCTCGATGTCTGTGACGCCCCAGCCCAATCCGATTAAAAGGATCGCCACAATTCCTTGCTGCCAAATTTCAAGCGGAGTGATGATGAGAGGAATTGCGAGTACGAGCAGCAGCACCATCAGGAAGACAAGCTGAGGAGCGCTATTTCTCTGAAAAAGTCGATCGAAGAAATTTGGAATGAGTTCGACAAACCAAGCTAGAACTCTTTGTCCTTTACTTTGGTAGCGTCTTGGAGATGAATTTGCCATGATCAATTAACCTCCAACTTGCTTCAAGAAAAGCTGACTGATGCCATAGAGCACGACTGAGCTGCCGACAATGCCGACCGGAAGCAGATACCACTGTTCTTGCAGGAATTGCCTTGCCTTGCTCACAATGCTTGTGTCTTCAATTCGACGGCGCTCCGATTGGCTCACAAACTGCATTTGATAAGCGTTGGAATCGAAAGGTGAAGGATTCGTTTGATTCGTGCTGATGAGAGCCGTGTCTTCTTTAAGTTGGTAGAACCAAAGGTCGTTGCTGAAGACATCTTGAACTTGCTTCAAGCCGAAATCTGTTTGAGCGGTCAGTGCTAGTAGAACGCGATCGCGATTCCAAGGCGACATCATGCTCTTGATCACACCGCCTTGATCGGGTAAGACGTTAATTTTCTCTTTGCCTGATTCTCTTGTGAAAGAATCCATCAGACGAAAACCGCTATTGGCTTGCAGCATTTCCTGAATGGGGAAGCGATCGCGTGTCCCAATTCCGACTAAATGCCGATCTTTTTTCACTGCTTCAGTCAGGCTTCCAGGCTTGTAGACATCGAGCTTGACGGATTGAGCTTGGCTGAGCCGCCCTAAACGCTCACTAAATTTCAGCAGCGTCATCACATCTGCTTCAGTCGGAGCGTCAGGAACCACGATCGCCGTTTGGGAAAGATCTTGCGGCGCGGCAAATGGATAACCCGTGGTCAGCAGTTTCAGGTCTGGTAACTCAACGGAGTTTTCACGGTTGATCTTGAACTCTGTTGAACTGTGGACGGTTCCCGAAAGCTGCTGATCGCTGACCTGACCGCATTTCAAAGATTCTTTGGGATAGAGATCGAAAGCAACATCAATTACAGAATCCGACTTGATCAAATTGGGCGGCAAATCAACGTTGAACGTTTCATTACTTGCGCCATTATCAGAAGTCAGTTTCTTGCTTCCGACTGTAACGCCATCAATTCGTACAGAGAGCGAAGACTTGCGGGTGTTGACTTGAGCGCTGTAGCTATATTTCAAATTCATTGAGCTACCCCGTAACATGCGATCGTCGGGCAACGCTCGGAACTGAAACTGAACAGGTGGCGCAGAAGTTCCACGGACTGTCACATCCTTAAATGGCTTGTTATCCAATCCTTTCAAAGCGCTCAATTGGAATGAATCTTCAAGTGGCAAGTAGCGTTCCCAACTGCGAGGTTTCGGGCTTTCGACTTCCGCAACATTCTGAACTAAGACAACTTGCCCTGCCCCAATCTGGCTATTGCTCGGTTGCACCAGGAATTGAACTGCTTTCGCAACTGCTTCTGGACTGTTTCCAGAAGCAATGAGAACCGGAATACCACCGTTGTTGAGCGTTGCTAGCATCAAAACACCGACATTGTCAGGAAGTGCCGTTTTATTCCCATCCACGATCTGATCGTTCGTGATGTTCAAAGGCAACTTCATCGATTTGAGAGTTGGTTGGTCTTTGGGTGTGCCGATGATGATTAAGCGATCGTTCCACTGAAACTTCTTGGTGTCTTTTACCAGGCTGGTTTCTAGCGATCGAAAATCAGCTAACCGTCCGAAATGCGCGTGAAAACGACTCGTAGCAGTGAGCCAAGATTCATTCACTTGTCCAGGCAGAAGATAGTTCAACCGAGTTGTATCTAAGCCAAGATTGTCAAAGAACGGCAAAGGATAGCGGCTGAAATCTAATGCGAGTGCCTGAGGCTGATAATCCAGCACCACTTTCGAGTCAGGCAGAACTTCTGACCAGAGGGCTTTATCGTCAGGATTTGCACAAGTTGGGGAATTGGATTGTTGAGCGACTAAAGTGACTTCGTTGTAATCCTGAATCAGATTCGCTGGGATATTCACCACTGCTTCACCGATTTGAGCATTCTTCAAGTTCAATGGAACGCTGCCAATGCTGGTATCGTTAACGCGGACAATCAGATTCGATTTGTCTGCCACGATCGCGGGAGAATGCTGAAATCGAACGACAACTTTTGCCGTTTTGACCGTCCAGTTTTTGGGTCGTGTGAAGCCAATCCGCGCTTCAGCGTAAGTTCCCTGTAAACGGAAACGGTTTCCGATCGCTGGACTCCGGTTGAATTCTAAAACGTATCGGCTCAATGCTTCAGCGCTGGCAGCTTTCGTTGGCTCAGACTTTGGCTCGGCTTTGGGCGCAGATTGCGACGGTGCGGGTATAGCCGATTCTACAGGCGCAGGTTGTGACGGTGTAGGCTCGTAGTAAGGCTCTGCTGCTGGCGGTGCTTCAACGATAGGAGCAGGTTCAGGCTGATAGACAGGGGCTTGTGGGCGATAGACAGGTGCCTCAACTGGCGTGGATGGGAGCTTAAAGTCCCGAATGAGCTGATCTTCCTGTCTTTGAACACCTTGAGCTGAGATAGGTTGCGGGGTGTGCAGCAGCACGATCGCAAGCCCAGTGACTAAACCTGCACAGCAGAGAATTAATGCCCGTTTCAGCAGTGTTTTAGAAAATCGACGTGGATGTCCTGAATGAGAGGACTGATCTGAAAACCGTTTGTTCATGGGAGGGATATAGTTGCAGCTTGAGTAGGATCTGTAAGATAAGCCGCCATGACATTTGGAGGGAGCAGTCCAAACCAGGCGAGATTCTGAGAGTAATAAGCGGAATCGTTATCCCAGAATCCGTTGCGATACGCGGGCAGGAGCTTTTCGGTGAGAATTTCCTCAGCGATCGCGGGATCAATCACTCGGAAGGCAGCATATAACATGCCGTATTGCGAGGTGGCTTCGTAATCCACAACAGCCTGTCCTTGTAAATCGAGTTTGGCAGGAATTTTGCGCTGAGCTTGCCACATCTGTTTGAGATGTCCCAGATTTGATTGAAGGTATGACTTCGCTCTTGGCTCATGAAACCAGGTCGCATCCAGGGCAACCCGCCACCAAACTCGACTCGCATCAAAACCATATTGGGTAATCAGTGGACTGCCTGGATCCAATGCACTGTACTGTCCATTTTTCGGATCGAGGGCAATCCAATCGCTCGGTAAGCCGACAGGGGAGACTTTCGAGGATTGCTCTAACATCTGATAGCTACTATCGACTAGACTCAGCCAATTTCGCTCTGAATCAACTTGGGCAAAGAGACGAAAGGCATAAGGGGCAAGGTATGAGGGGTTCGCTTTGAGCTTTTCGTTGCGCTGGAATAGATTTACAGCGCCAGGGAGGAGATATCGTTTCTGATCGGCTGGAAGCGTGACGGTTGCTTTTGCCCAAAGATCTTTTAATTTACGGCGCGCGAGGGTGAGATAGTCCGATCGCTGCCATCGTCGCGATGCCAAAATTAATGCGGTAATTCCATCAATATCAGCATCGCTCGCAACATTTGGATCGAGGATTCTCCACTTGCCTCCAGCGTCCTGTCCCCATTTCCAAGCCCAGAGGGAATCGATCGGAGTCTGAGATTGATCTTGTCGTCGCAGGTTGGTTTCTGCCCAGCGTAGCGTTCGTTCAAATGTTTCGGGATCGTCTGCAATCACGGCTCGAAGCATGGCGTAGGCTTGACCTTCTGAAGTCGAGCGACCCGTCGCTTCCCAGTCGATCACGCGACCATCGGCTTGAATAAATCGCTTTCGATAAGCTGTCCAACTCTCAGCAAGTAAGGCACGATGGTCAGAAACTTCCACGCTAGAAGCTAATGTCGATCGCGGAGGTGGAACGGTGCAAGACACTAAGCCACCGATGCTAATGCATCCGATAATCGTGAGCGGGACAAGCAATCGCAGCATACAGTTAAGTCACCGTTAAGTTAATAACGTTCCCAAGGCGGCTGGAAACCGCGTTGTTGCAACATTCCTTCCTGGAGTTTCTGAATTCGTTGCTCCAGTTCTAAATCTGATGCTCCTTGCTCGGTCTGTTGAATTTTCAGCCGTTCAAATTGATCTAGTGCTGCCAAAGGTTGACCTTGAGCCGCAGAGAGTTCAGCCAGAGATCGCTGAGCAATCAAATTGTCTGGATTCATTTCCAGGATTTGAGTGTAGATATTTTCGGCTGATGTAAATTGTCTCTGTTGGAACTTCACTCCCCCTAAACCAGAAAGTGCGTCTAAATTCTCAGGTTCAACTTTCAAAATTGCTTGATAAGCATCTTCTGCACGATTACTATTTCCGAGTGTTTGCTCTAATTGAGCTTTGAGGAATAACAGAGAAAGATTAGTACGATCATCTGATGCAGTTCGCCGTACTTTAGCAATCAGCCGATTTGCCTGTGCTCTCGCTTGCAGCGGGTCGCGACTGGCTAACAGTTGAATCAACCGCACCTGAACCGGAACATTTGTGGGATCAGCTTCAATGAGAGCGTTGTATAGAGGTTCGCGGCTGACATCACTCGGTAAAATTCCTACCAAGGTATACAGTTCAGCAGGCGTTTCAGAAGGGCGAGACTGCAAGAATCGAGCCAGCACAACTTCTGCTTCACGCTCTGAAATTTTCTTTGCCTGATAAGCAACAGAAGTGCGACCGAGTTGAAGTTGTAAATCGTCAGGGTTGTCTGCAATTAAGCGATCGTACAATCTCAAGGCATCGTCAAAGCGGTTTTGAGACAGTCTCAAGCCTGCGAGAGAACGAATTGCTCCTGCTTTTAACTCATCATTTGCTGAGGCACTCGCAATTAAAGTTTCATAGCGTTTTGCGGCAGCTTCTAAGTTACCTTGTCGGCGATCGAGTTCTGCAAATAGCAGTTCTGGAGCCTGATCTCGTGCACCAACTGGAGTAGATTGATAGCGAGATAAAGCCGCTCTTGCCGCTTCAAATTCGTTACGCTCAATCAAAAGCTGCGCGTAACGGAAGTTCAAGAACGGTTCACTGACTTCTTTCTGGATTAATGTCTCATAGATGTCGAAGAACTCAGGATCGGGTTCTAATCGAACCAGTGCTTGAGCGATCGCAAATTGTTGAGCAGGCTCGTTCGGCAAACTTTGTAAAATCGGTCTTAAACGTTGCCGAATTTCGCTTTGATTCAGCGTGCCAAGCTGGCTCTCTAATGCCAATTGCTGAATGACTAAAGTCTGATTGTTCGGTTGTTGCTGAACGAGTTGACGATAGATCTGTAGAGCCGTTTGGCGCTCTTGAGAAATTCCACCCAAGACATCTGCAATCTCTCGAAGCAGCGTTGGAGAAGGGTTCGATGTTGATGCTAAGACCTGTCTGTACAAGGCTCCTGCCTGTGCTAGAAGTTCTGGGCGGTTTTCCTGTCTGCCCAGTTCATTCAATGCACGTGCTAACGGCAACCGAGAATCAGTGCGATCGCGTAATGGATCAAGGATTGCGAGTGCCTGCGCCGACTGCCGATTTGCCAAATAAGCTTGAGAGAGTTCAGAGCGTACTTGAATTCCAAACGCATTCATTTGCTTTGGAAGTTGCCCTTCTAAAATTTGAATAGCTTGAGTATTGTTTCCTGCTGCACGCAAAGCACGGGCATAGGCGATCGCTGCATTGCCCGTAATTGGAGTACGAGTGCGCGAACGATATCGCTCAAATAACTCCAGTCCTTTCTGGCTATCTCCAGCATAGGTATAGATTTGAGCGGCTCCTAACAGAACTTCTGGCGTTGGATTTGTTGCTAAGACCATCTCATAATCTGCAAGTGCCTCGGTAAAACGACCTTGATAGCCATACAGCAAGGCACGTTGGGCACGCGCTTCAGTTTCCCCTGCGTTGAGTTGAAGCAGCGTCGTCAAGGCATCGATCCCTTGCTTCTGCCACTCCGGCTTAAAGCTTGCTAAAAGTCCAACTGTTTTCAGCGCTAATTGATTGTTCGGATCTTGCTGCAACACTTGTTGATAGGCTTGCCACGCCTCAGAATCACGACCTGCTCGACGCAGCGAGATCGCTAATCCTAGCTTCGCTTCAACTGAGTCTGGATAGCGTTGAATCGATCGCTGGAATGCTTGGATTGCATCGTCTACCCAACCTTTGCCGAGTAGCGTATAAGCTTGACGGACATCCGCAGGGATGTTTTGCGTTTGAGCGATTGCCATTTGTGCCTCTGCAAGAGTCAGCAGAGGTGTTCCGGCAAGTAGCCATCCAAGGCAAAGAGAGAGCGTGAACTGTTTCTTAACGCGAGACATCTTAGCAGGGTGTTTCCGTGTACTCATGATGCAGGTGAATTATTGAACCAGTCTTCCTCTGGGTGTGACATCAAATTCGCTTCTAAGACGAACGCCCGCGATGGTTTCCGAGAAATTATTGCGCTGTTGGACTGAGAAGCCCACACGCAAGTTCGACAGAAGCTTGAAGTCGTAGAACAACTCCAAAGCATCGGGTACATTTTCGCCACTGTTCCGTCTGAGCTTGTCATTTGACAACGCGCGACCGTAAGCGAGTCCTAAACGATCGTCAGGGCTAAATAAATCGAGGAAGGTGATGCCCCCACTGAAGGTGTCGCCACTTTCGTCTAGATCAAGATTGTTATAGCGTCCATATCGCCCGAAGATGCCCATCTTCAAGTTAGGAATGAAAACTTCTGCATTGACACCATAAGCTTGTTCTCGATCGCCTTTTAATAATCCAGTACGACCTCCGCCCCGGCTCAGCTGGAAAATTTCTTGGAAGCCGCTGTTTGAGCCAGAATCTCGATCAGTGGCGTAGGTTCCACGCACGATCAAGTTTCCGTAGCGCATCCCCAACTCACCAGCAAAACCGTCTAAGGCAAAGTCGCTTAATCCCTTTGAAGAAGAGAAGACCGCAGCTTTTGCTTCGATGTTGTCCGTCAAGCTGAAATTAACAAGTGCGCCAGGACGAGATGCAATACCCGTTGCGCTGAGAGCAGGGTTCGTTTGGAAAATCGGATTGAAGAAGTGAGTTGCACCGTCTTTTGCGAAACTATTGCGATCGAAGTAGGACGTAAAATCGATTTGTCCAACTACAAAGCGCAGGTTGGGAATATCACGCGGAGACGTTGCAAAATACAGCTCGTTTACATTAAAGCCGTTGTCGGGCGTATCTGTGAAACCTTTTCCAGTCGTGACATCTAAAGTTGCTCCCACTAAGGCACTTGGGCTAAGAGGGTATATGCCGTAAAGTCTTGCCCGTGCCGAGGTTTCATCACCTTGATAAAGAAAAACACCTTGAAAGGTCAAACTTGGAGGTGTTAAGGCTGTACTTCGCATGAACGGACGATTGGGTCTTCCTAGCATCTCCGCATCGCGTCCGGATTGGGCTAAGAAGTTCGCTTTATTTTGGGCGGCAATCGATGGAGCTTCTGTCGATGTTGTCGGAGATTGCAGTGCGATCGTAGAGTTGAATGCGTCTGGGTTAATGCCGCGAATCGATGCAGTCGAAGCCTTAAAACGGGGCGTGGGGACTAGATTCGTACCGACATCACTGCCAGAGAGGGTAGAAGCGACTAGTGATGGAGAATCTGGCTCAGGACGTTGAACGCTTTGAGCAGCAATTGGAACTGTAGCAGCAGGCGGAGCGAAACTGGGCATCGCAGCAGTTACAGGCTGCACAGAGGTCGCTTGACCGGATAATTGTTGAATTAAATCTGCTTCGCTCTGATTCACGGGTTGCGATTTCTCAATCCGCAAAGCTGGGTTGCTGGGTTGGGAAACAGCAGCAATCTTTTCAGGAGATTTGGAATTTAAGGGGTTTGCTTGGGCTGAATTACCGAAACTTGCCTGAGTCGTCAGGACTGTTAAGACTGACGAGAAGGCAACCCAAGAAATGAGAGAGATAAATTTAGGAAACCGGGATACATCTGACATGCTTCACCCACACCATATTGACTCGATAGACAGGTTTTTACTGTTTGGACTTGGACGAACTGCGAAGCCTGTTCTAAGTAATCTCACGAATTAACTCGTGCTTTTAAATACTTAATTTGATGACCCTGCGGCTTCTGGAAAGCTGAATTTCAGTACTACAACTTGCGCCAGCATTTCCCATGCCTAGAGTTCCCGCGAAATCTCGGAATGAAACCTCAAATTTTCTCTGGCTATTACTCTTTTAACTTGCTTGGTAAAAAATGACACAATTATTTGGACGGTGGGCAAAGTGTCCTTGAAAATTAGAAATGTGAGTCAGTTCAGCTGTCAGGGAATGAATAAGGGTGTTGTCTGACATTTGCGATCGCTAGACAAATTGACTACCCTCTACCCATGATGAGTTATGAAAAGTTTGCAGCAATTTCTCCGTAAATTTGCGAGTAGTACCCTGATTTCGCTTCTGATTCTCTGCACAGGCTGTACCCAGATGCCATTTCTGAGTAGTTCTCAACAGACGACGACTTTATCCATGCAAGTTGAGGCAACTGGAGAAACAGGCGTTTACAAAATCTCCGGTCAAACAAATCTGCCAGAACAGACTCAGATTACCGTTCAAGCAATCCGAGCGCTGCAAATTCCGGGACGAGATGTACAAATCGCTGCTGAGCGGTCTTACTCCATCCTGGCAAAGACTCAAGTGAGTGTTGAGAAAGGCAAATGGCAAACCTCGCTGAATCTGTTGCAACCTGGTCAGAATGGGGCTTTAGAAACTTGGCAGCAGAGCAATCAAGAATTGGCTTTGAAATTTCAGCCCGATAATCAGGTGAGATTTCTAGCACTGACTGATCCAACTCGAAGTTCGATCTCAGTGCAATCACAAGCCCAAAAGAATCAAGCAACCAGTGTTCAATTCACTGCAGATGGGAAAAGTTACTTACAGACAGAACAGTGGATGTCGATCGAGCCGCCAACTGCGAAAGTGGCGAGTCAGAAATCCGGTACAACTGTGGTGAAAGTTTCAGTTCAGCCTGTCAATAAAGTAAACGATGTGAAAGAGCAGATTGATGCTGCACTTCCTGTAAACGCATTTATGCGTTGACACAAGATAGGTTCTGCAGGCTCCCAAATGCGGGACTTTGAATTGAAGCAATGATGGGGCACTTGAGCAGGTGAGCTTGAGTGCTTTTTTGATTACTTCTGGACTACCCAAGCTGGATCAAGTGCTTGAAAGCGTTGAGCGAGATGATTCAGAGGAGCATCAGAGACAGGAGTTGAAGTTGATGCAGGCTCGACGCGCAGCGTGCTTTGGATCGTTTCAATCTCAGTCATGATGTGCTGAAGTTGGCTTTGGAGCTTTTGCATTTTTGCGATCGCATCCGCTTCATTGGCAGCAGTAGTAGACTGAGCTACAGCAGTCGAGCGTGAAAATCCCAGATAGGTTTGGGCTGCATGAAGAGGTACGGCAGTTTGAATTTGAGCCGCAACAGGTTGAGTCACTTGAGTTGACCTGACAGCAGGTTGAGGCGTGACCAACTTAGGAACGCCAGGAGTAGGGAGCGGCACATCTTCATCGAGGAAAAACTTCAAGTTAGAATCTGCTAGATAAGCTTCAGACATCAGCGTGTTCTGCAACTGAGCTTCTTTCTGCTTCAGCTGCTTTTCTACTTCTAGAAGTTGCGCTTCAGCGAATTCTGCGTTTTGGGCAGCACGTCTCCAACCGAGAGCCGCACAAATCGTTAGGCTAGTTCCCAAGCTGAGAAAGCCGGCGATCGCGAGATAAGGAGTTGCAACCTCTCTCAATTGTCCCTCAAATATACGCTCTTCCTTAAATTGAACCGCGAGCGGCTGAGAACCATATAGCGTAAGAGGGACAGCAGAGGCTGAGAAGACCGCTCCAGCACTGAGGGCAGCAGGCACAAAGAGTTTTGCAAGTGAAGACATAAGTGACTGTTCTGAGTATCTTGGTTAGAAAACCGGGTTAGATCAGTAATTTCTTTGAGTGATCGCGGCCAGGATTCACGATGGAAACGGAATCAAGACAACCGACAGCACTCGGAAGGATTACTTATTGCTACTAACCTTAATCTGTTTAAGAGGGAAAACAGGTGTAAATCTGATGAAGAATCGCCAAATCACAGAAAAGTTTCTGTAAAAATGCGGTTGTTTTTATCAAGATTCACGAAATTCAACGGCTAACAGGGGTTAGATTCCGTAGAGGCGAAATCGCAGAGGTTTGTCGCGATTTCAGGAATTCACAAAAGTTTCATCAATGAAGATGAGACTTTTGTCTGAGGGTTACGTCAAGGATGGAAGAGTATTTTAGATGAGCATTTTCGCGATCGCTGCTTCAGGTTTAATAGCGCAAGATTCCTCTGCTTTATTCAGGTTTCTCTTTCAAACATTCCCGAAATCATGAGACTCAATCAGCGAATTGATTGCTTTGTAAATAGGCTACGTGAATTCTTGATTCGATCAATTTTGCATCGGCACTTGAGCCGTAAACCGTTCTATCCAATTCTGTTTGTCGCCGCGATCGCCGCAATTCTTTTCAATTTCATTGCACCTGAATCTTTGCCTTCTGTGGCTCAAATGACCGTGCGAATTCAACTTCCGCTCTCGACACGGGGATCTGAGATTGTAGATGCGGCAGGACAACCTGTGTTGCTGCGAGGGGTGAACTGGTTCGGACTGGAGACAGAGACGAATTCGCCGCATGGGCTTTGGGCGCGTGATTATAAAGAAATGTTGGGGCAGATTAAGGGGTTGGGATACAACGTGATTCGATTGCCGTATTCGGTGCAAGGATTGCGGGCGGCTGAGGTAAGCGGGATCAATTTTGCGATCGGGAGCAATCAGGAATTACAGGGGAAAAAGCCGATCGAGGTAATGGATGCAGTGATCCAAGAGGCAGGACAGCAAGGATTGATGGTGTTACTGGATAGCCATCGCTTAAATAATCAGCGCATTCCTGAGCTTTGGTATGGCGATGGATTTACAGAAGAGGATTGGATTTCCACTTGGACAATGCTGGCAGAGCGATATAAGAATCAGCCGCATGTGATTGGGGCTGATTTGAAAAATGAACCGCATGGCAAAGCAAGTTGGGGTACTGGAGATCGAGCAACAGATTGGCGATTGGCGGCAGAACGGGCTGGAAATGCCATTTTGAAAGTAAATCGCAATTGGCTGATTGTGGTCGAAGGGGTTGAGAACAATGTGCCAGGGCAGAGACTGAAGCACTGGATGGGCGGCAATCTTGAAGGGGTGAAGCGATTCCCGGTTCGTTTAGCCGTGCAGAATCGCGTGGTTTACTCGCCGCATGAATATGGTGCAGGGGTCTTTCAGCAGCCTTGGTTCTCTGCGATCGATTTTCCGCGGAATCTGACCACCCGATGGGAGCAAGGATTTTTTTATATTGTCCGACAAAAGATTGCGCCGATCTTTGTTGGAGAGTTCGGCGGTCGGCAAGTTGACGAAAAATCTAAAGAAGGGATTTGGCAGCGCCGATTTGTGGATTATTTGAAGCGCAACCAATTAGGATTCGCGTATTGGAGTTGGAATCCGAATAGCCAGGATACAGGTGGGATTTTGCAGGATGATTGGGTCGCGATCGATCAACCGAAACAACAGTTACTCAATCAATTGCTCCCCGTTCAACCGATGCAGACCCAAGCTCGTTAACAGCACACTGTTTGAATATCAGTTGGTTTCACGTCAATGGGTCTCACGCTCATGGATTTAACGTTAGTGGGGCGGGGACATTCCTCGCCAACACTTTACTTAAAGTTCTTCACCGGGTTCGAGAATGCGCTGAAAGAGATAGCCTGTTCCACGAGCCGTCAAGATCAGTTCTGGATTGCTCGGATCGTCTTCCAGTTTGGCGCGCAGGCGGGAGATATGTACGTCTACAACGCGGGTATCGACATGGCGCTCAGGCGTATAGCCCCAAACTTCTTGGAGAATTTCCGATCGCGAAAATGGCTCGCCGGATCGGCTGACTAAGAGTTCGAGCAGGCTGAATTCCATACCCGTTAAGCGAATCCGTTCGTCCCCTTTGTAAACTTGGCGTTTGTTGGTATCGATACGAATGCTGTTAATGTGGATGACGCCAGAACTGGGAATTCCGGTTACGCCCGTTTTGTCTACCCGACGCAGCACCGAACGAATGCGAGCTTCGAGTTCTTTAGGCGAGAATGGCTTGACGACATAATCATCTGCACCCAATTCGAGTCCGGTAATACGATCGGCAACATCACCCAGAGCAGTGAGCATGATGATCGGGACATCGGATTCTTTACGGAGTTCTTGGCAGACACCGTAGCCATCCAGCTTTGGCATCATGACATCGAGAACGACGAGATCGGGATCAGCGTTGCGGAATGTATCAAGGGCTTCTTCCCCATCAGCCGCCGTCACGACATCGTAACCAATCATTGAGAGCCGAGTTTCTAGAATACGACGAATGCTTGCTTCATCGTCTACAACCAGAATTTTTTCTTTATGACTTTCCACGATTTGTAATACTCCTTAAGTCAAATCCGTAGTCGTTAATTTTTCCAACTTTTATTATGGAGATAGTAGCTCACTTTTTAATTTTCAGGGCATCAAATCCTGATTATGTCTGAGCTTCAAGCTTTCTTAAGCTTTGCTAATGTCTACACGCAATTTATCATTAATTTTTACGAATGCCTAAAGTACGATCGACGTTTGTTTGCAATGAATGTGGGGCTGAATTTTCTCAACATTTTGGTCGCTGTCCGAGCTGTTCCACATGGAATTCGTTAGAGGAACAGGTTTCTCGTCCAACTGCCCCACCTGCAGCGGCTCAGATGACCCGGTTACGAGGCGCAACGAAAGGGCGATCGCAATCCGACTCTCCCGCCCGCGCGATCGCATCGTTGAAACTAAATGAAATTTCGGATACGGCGCAGGATCGATTAGGGTCAGGATATGTGGAACTCGATCGCGTCTTAGGGGGCGGAATCGTACCGGGATCGCTGGTGTTGATTGGGGGCGATCCAGGGATCGGAAAATCGACGCTGCTGCTTCAGACAGCCAATCGATTAGCGACAAAATATCGGACGCTGTATGTCTGTGCGGAAGAATCCGGGCGACAAGTGAAACTTCGAGCGCAACGGCTTGGCGTTGGCAAGCAGGGAGAAGCAACTGAACTGCTAGAGCCTTCTGAGGAGCAAGGCAGTCTGCATTTATTGCCAGAGATTGATTTAGATACGATTCTGGCAGAGTTGGAATCGCTGAAGCCAAGAGTGGCGATCATCGATAGTATTCAGGCGTTGTATTACAGTGCGTTGACTTCGGCTCCCGGATCAGTTTCACAGGTGCGTGAGTGTACTTCGGTGCTGATGCAGGTCGCAAAACGGCAGAATATTACGCTGTTTATCGTCGGGCATGTGACCAAAGAAGGCGCGATCGCGGGTCCAAAAGTCTTAGAACACTTGGTTGATACTGTTTTGTATTTTGAAGGCGATCGCTTTGCAAGTCATCGATTATTGCGATCGGTGAAGAATCGATTCGGAGCAACTCATGAAATCGGCGTATTTGAAATGGTCGATCAAGGGCTGCAAGAAGTTCTGAATCCGTCGGAATTGTTCTTAGGCAGTCGAGAAGAAGCGGCAACCGGAACAGCTACAATCGTCGCGTGTGAAGGAACTCGTCCGATTGTGGTGGAATTGCAGGCTTTGGTGAGTGCGACGAGTTATAGTTCACCTCGTCGATCGACGACAGGGATTGAATACAATCGATTGCTGCAAATTCTGGCAGTTCTAGAGAAACGGGTTGGCATTCCGTTATCGAAGTTGGATGCCTATGTTGCGTCGTCGGGTGGGTTGAATGTTGGGGAACCTGCGGCGGATTTGGGCGTAGCAGTCGCGGTGGCAGCGAGTTTTCGCGATCGTATTGTTGATCCCTACACGGTTTTGATCGGTGAAGTCGGTTTGGGGGGGCAGGTGCGCCCGGTTTCGCAGACGGAATTAAGACTGAAGGAGGCGGCGAAATTGGGATTTAAAAAAGCGATCGTTCCCAAGGGCGCGAGTTATGGAGATGTCGGGATGGAAGTGATCCCAGTGTCGCGGGTTTTGGATGCGATCAGTGTCGCGCTGGCGGGAAGTCGGGCGCGACAGCAAGAGGAACATGAAATTGAGCGGGAGGATGTCGTCGAGTAGAGAAGTCATCGGGAGGTGAGATAGAATTCTCGGTAGGTTTTCCTTTCGTTACAGCTTGGATTATGCGTCAACAAGAAGCCCTTGCAGTACTGGCAAACCATCAAACAACGCTGAAGAGTTTTGGCGTGAAGTCTCTCATGCTGTTCGGTTCAGTGGCACGGGATGAAGGGCGAACAGACAGCGATGTGGATCTGCTAGTAGAGTTTGATCGTCCGGTCGGGTTATTCACGTTTGTACGCTTGAAGCGATATCTGGAAGAGATTTTAGAGTGCCCGGTTGATCTGGGCACGCCTGACTCTCTCAAACCTTACTTGCGAGAACCCGTTTTTCGGGAGGCGATCCGTGCCTTCTAGAGATTGGCAAAATAGAGTCAGAGACGTGCTAACTGCGATCGTGGAGATCCGAGAGTTTACAAACGGGATCACGTTTGAACAGTTCCAAGCCGATCGAAAGACGATCAGTGCCGTTTTGTATAACCTTGCCATGATTGGTGAAGCAGTTCGTATCATTCCACCTGACTTAGAAGCTTCACACCCTGAAATTCCCTGGAACGACATGCGCGGAATGCGGAATATCGTGATTCACGAGTACTTTCAAGTGAATTTGTCTATCATCTGGCAAACGATTCAAGAAGACCTTGTTTCATTGGAATTTTCTCTTCGCCAATTACTAGACCCTTGAGGACAAAGCTAAAGGTTGCACATCATTGTAAGGATGCAAGGGGAGAAGTTTTAGTTGCGCCCTTTTATGGATGGGTGATCAGGGCAGTAGCGGACGATTTCGATCGTTTGAGGCAATACGCCGACCATTAGCGCAAACGCTTCACTCGGTAAGCGGGACACTAATTCAGCTCCAAAATAATTTTCAAATTGATTCAGAATCATTTGCGCGCGCTGAAACGGCAGCGCATTATCTGTAATCTGCTGCGTTAAACGAATCCATTGCCGACGAATTAAATAAGCCTTCTGCCGCTCATCGTGAGCTTTTGGATACACTAATGACAGATCTCCGACTGCCAACACCCCTTTGCAATCTCGATCGAATAAATTTCCGACCGCCGCACCTGGACCTGCAAACTCCGCATGAAACTGCTTATAAATAATTAATCCATTTCGTCTACGGCTATTCACTATCAGCGATTGCCCGTGGCTAAGCTGAGTCAGAACATCAGACACTTTACGTAAAAAACAAGAACTTAAAGTTTGTGCCACTACACTCTAGTGGCTTTTTTCTGATCTGTCATGGGTGATGGACAGTTTCAAGACAGGATCATTGGCATTCTCTATACCCTTATTTTCGCCCCTGGCTGGCAAGCTGAATACGATCGCTGAGTTGACGTAAGGTTTGCGCCATACTGGAGTCTTTATCTTTTAATTGTCCGATTTTTTCACAACTGTACATGACCGTCGTATGATCCTTGCCCCCAAAGACCTCGCCGATTTTCGGGAGACTCAATTCGGTATGGTGACGCATTAAATACATGCCAACTTGTCGAGCGACGCTGATTTCTCGACGGCGAGAGTTGCCTTTGAGATCTTCGATCGATACGCCAAACGCCTCTGAAACTGAATTCAAAACGGCTTCAGGAGAGGCTTCAACTTTCTCGATCGGGGGATTCAGCATCGGCGCAATATTCTCAACGGTCATCGGCAACCCAGAGATTGAGATATACGCCACCGCGCGAATCAGTGCGCCTTCTAATTCTCGAATATTCGAGGTGTAGCTCGATGCGATGTACTCGATCACTTCCCGCGGCAGTCGCATGTTCTCGTATTCCGCTTTCTTCTGCAAAATTGCCATGCGAGTTTCGAGATCAGGCGGTTGAATATCGGCGATTAAGCCCATGGAAAAGCGAGAACAGAGCCGCTCTTGCAGGCGAGGAATCTGATTCGGGGGGCGATCCGAAGCGAGCACAACCTGTTTGCCTGCTTCATGCAACGTATTGAAGGTGTGAAAGAACTCTTCTTGGGTGTATTCCTTGCCTTCGATAAATTGGATGTCATCGACGAGGAGCACATCAGCAGCACGATAGCGATCGCGAAAACTCTGCAAATCGTCTTTACGAATGGCTGTGATCAAATCGTTGGTAAATTTCTCAGTTGAGACGTAGAACACTTTCGCATCCGCAGAAATCTCAAGACGGTAATGCCCAATCGCCTGCATCAAATGAGTTTTGCCCAGTCCGACCCCACCGCAGAGGAATAAAGGATTGAATTCTCGTCCGGGAGATTCGGCAACTGCCAGCGACGCGGCATGTGCCATGCGGTTATTCGGCCCGACAACGAGACGAGAAAAGACGTATTTCGAGTTGAGGTCAGTAGACTTGCTCGCTTGACCTTGAGCCGGTAACTGGTTATTAATCGGCGGGGGTTCCGTCATGAACGGATAAAACAAATCGGCATCCTCCTCGACCACCGCATCCGGATCAGGCACAAACCGAAATTGCACCTCGACCGGACGACCGAGAACATGGTGAACGACTTCGAGAATCGTTTTCATGTAGTACTTCTGAATCCAGTTCTTGGCAAATGGATTCGAGGTTCTCAACGTTAAACAAGTTTCTGTCAGCTCTTCAGGGATCGCCGTTTTCACCCACGCCTCAAACGTTGGGCGGCTGAACTTGAGGGCCAAAACGTCCAGAACTTCAGACCACATTCTATCGATCGAACTGTCTACCGCCATAGTTGCGCTCCGAACCCCAGACCAAAGCATAGAATAATCTACTCTATTGCATTTTGCCTCGAAGCGATCAAGCGAACTTTTTTTCGATCAAAACCGCATTCTGCGGTAATATCGATCGCTTACGTTAGCATGAGAGCGTAAAATCATTTAAGACTTTTATCTGATTTTTAGTCCTTACCTTTTGGCTTTCCGTGGTGAACACTTCCCCTTCCAGAGTTGATCTTTCTAAGCTCTACCCGTTTGAACTCGACGAATTTCAATTGAGCGCGATCGCTGCACTGGATGCCGGAAAATCCGTTGTCGTCTGCGCCCCTACCGGATCAGGAAAGACGTTAGTGGGGGAATATGCGATTCATCGCGCACTCGCAGGTGGGAAACGAGTGTTTTACACCACGCCGCTCAAAGCCCTCTCAAACCAAAAGTTACGAGATTTTCGAGAAACGTTTGGAGCCGAAAATGTCGGGTTGCTGACGGGAGATATTTCAATCAATCGAGACGCACCGATCGTGGTGATGACAACTGAGATCTTTCGCAACATGCTGTATGGCACACCGATCGGGGAAGTCGGGACTTCAATGATTGGCGTAGAGGCGGTTGTGCTTGATGAATGTCATTACATGAACGATCGCCAGCGCGGCACAGTTTGGGAAGAGTCGATTATTTACTGTCCGCCTGAGATCCAACTCGTCGCACTCTCGGCAACCGTAGCAAATAGTGATCAATTAACCGATTGGATCTCGCAAGTTCATGGTGAGACGGAGTTAATTTATTCAGATTTTCGTCCGGTTCCGCTGCAATTCTCATTCTGCACTCCGAAGGGACTGTTTCCACTGTTGGATGAGACGGGCAAGAAAATGAGTCCAAAACTGAAGCCGAAGCGCGCTCAGTACCGTCCAAGAGGGGCAAATCAACGCGGAGCAACTCGCCCAGAACCGCCCAGTTTGGCATTTACGATTAGCCAACTGAGCGCGAAGAATATGCTCCCGGCGATTTATTTCATCTTTAGTCGCCGGGGTTGTGATAAAGCGGTCAATGAACTGGGTGCTTTAACCTTGGTGAATGACGTGGAAACGGCAAGGTTAAAAAAACGGATTGATGATTTTCTCGATCGTAATCCTGAAGCCGGGCGGGCAGGACAAGTTGAACCGCTGTATCGCGGCATTGCCGCTCACCATGCTGGAATTCTCCCGGCTTGGAAAGGTCTAGTCGAAGAACTGTTCCAAGAAGGTTTAATTAAAGTCGTATTTGCTACAGAAACACTGGCAGCGGGGATTAACATGCCTGCGAGAACGACGGTGATTTCCAGTCTTTCTAAGCGGACAGATGCAGGGCATCGATTGCTGAATCCTTCCGAGTTTCTGCAAATGTCAGGGCGGGCAGGACGACGCGGCATGGACGATCAAGGCTATGTTGTGACGGTACAAACGCCGTTTGAAGGGGCAAAAGAAGCGGCGTATTTAGCAACGTCTGGAGCCGATCCATTAGTCAGCCAGTTCACACCCAGTTATGGGATGGTGTTGAATTTGTTGCAAACGCATTCGATCGAAGAAGTAAAAGAATTGATCGAACGCAGTTTTGGACAATATTTGTCAACGCTTTATTTACGCCCGCAACAGCAAGAACTCGATCGCTGTAAGCTCGAATTAAAACAACTTGAAACGATTGTTTCTGACATTGATTGGAAGCTTTTGACGCAATACGAAAAGCTACAAGGGCGAATCAAAGAAGAGAAGCGCTTGCTGAAAACGTTGCAGAGTCAAGCAGATGATATGCAAGCAGGGGAACGGGCGATCGCACTTTCTTTTGCCGTTGCCGGAACTGCTTTAACACTGAAAGGAGATGGCTCCACACTAATTCCAGCCGTTTTGGTGATGAAGGCTCCTGGTTCTGGGCAGTTTCCTTACTTTGTCTGTTTGGGGCAGAACAATCGCTGGTATGTGGCAAGCGTCGCAGATGTGGTTGCCCTTCGAGGTGAGATTCCGCGATTGCAGGAAGTCGATGAGTTGACCCCACCTCCGGAGTTGGTATTTAAACCAGGACAGGCGCGTCGAGGAACAGAAGAAAGTGCAGCGATCGCACAAATGATTCCCGACCCCGCCGGATTGCCAGATGATGCGCCGGAAGTTTACGCGCAGAAGCAAAGGTTGAATGCTGTTCAGGCTCAGCTTGAGGCGCATCCAGTGCATCAGTGGGGCGATCGTCCCCAAATTATCAAGCGGCAGAAGCGGATAGAAATGCTGCAAAGTGAGATTGACGATCGACAAGAAAAACTCGATCGTCAATCTCAACGACACTGGGAAGAATTTGTGGCGCTGATCGAGGTACTCAGGAAGTTTGGATGTCTGGATGATTTGACTCCGACAATTCTTGGAGAAGCGACGGCTGCAATTCGCGGAGATAACGAACTGTGGTTAGGATTGGCGCTGATGTCGCATGATTTGGATCATCTTGATCCGCATCACTTGGCGACCGCTTGTGCTGCCTTAGTAACCGAGGTTTCGCGTCCGGATAGTTGGACTCGCTATGACGTGTCGGAACCTGTGCTAGAAGCGTTGAGCGAGTTAAGACGGGTGCGACGGCAACTGTTTCAGGTGCAGCGGCGGTATCAGGTCGTGCTTCCGGTGTGGCTAGAAGATGAAATGGTGGGATTGGTCGAGCAGTGGGCTTTAGGAGTCGATTGGTTGGAGTTGTGTAAGAATACGAGCTTGGATGAGGGAGATGTAGTGAGATTGTTGCGGCGGACGTTGGATTTTCTGTCGCAGATTCCGCATACGCCCCACGTTTCCGATGCTTTGAAGGCGAACGCGGGACGGGCAATTCAATTACTCGATCGCTTCCCGGTCAATGAAAGTGTGGAGTGACATTACTTTTCCTGAAGTGTTTCGAGGGAAGCACTAACCACATCGTCTTGGTTTGCTATGCGGGAGTGAAACTCGAACGATCGCAGACCTAATTCCGGCAGCAGTTCACTTTATTGCGTTGCACTCATCAGATATACAAGCTCCGATCCAAGCGATCGCAATATTCTGTATAGTTTTGTTAGGAGTCTTAGGAGACAAAATTTATGGCAGTAGTCACTTACTTTGCATTAGTTGGCAGCATGATCGCGGTTGCTTATGGCTTATTTCTCGCCTTCCGCTCGATCAAGCTCATCTAGGCAAGATGGGGGAATGGGGAGAGTTAAAACAATTTCTTCTGTTGCCTGTTGCGAAACATCGCACACGATTCTCCCCATCTTCCACTTTTCCAGTTCCTACTCCTCTATCTCCCTAACCTTTTCTTCACCCCACTCAACTTCAACACATCCTCCATCGTCGAGCAATAATTCGCCATCCCAAAGGATGCCGGACTCACTGGATTCAGATGTGTAAAGTGGCGATATTTCATCGAAAACCGATCCCATTCGCCCACCTGAATCCGAAACAGAAAGATGATAATATCCGCCATCCACAAGAGCGGAATATTCATCAAGGGGCGTAATTTCAGGTAATCACACAATTCCTCGATCGCTTGATTTACCGTAATTTTTGCATTGCCTAAAACTAAACTTTGTCCCGGTGCGGGATGATCGACCAAGTATCGCACAACCTGGGCAATATCATGTCCATGTGTAAAGTGAAAACTTCCATCCGCTTTAAACAGCCGAATTAATTTCGCCCATTTCGCGACGCCGGGAATTCCGGCAGTGATGGCTGAATAAGGATATCGATCTCCACCGCCAATCACTAAAGTTGGAAAGAGTTTGGTGATTTTCTTAGAGATCTCTAACTGCTCTAATTGCTCATAGCAAAGATATTTTGACTTCAAATACTCATTGCCCATTTCCTTCGCTTCAGGCAAGAGTTGATTTTGACGATCGAGAATACTCGCAGTCGAAAAATAGAGAATTTGCTCCACCCGATTGGGATCAAGCATGGAAATCAATTGCAGATTCCGCTCCACATTCACGTCATAAACAGCATCTCCACCCCAAGCGGTTGCCGCTAAGATTGCACAATCGATCGTCTGTAACAAATCCCGATGCTGCTCAATCTCCTGCATATCAGATTGAATCACAGTCACATTCGGTCTGAAAGTCACATCGATCTTGAGCTTTCGGGCATCCCGAACTAGCAAAAATAATTCATGCTCAGTCTCTTGGATCAGGGTTTCAACAAGGTAGTGACCAATGCAACCTGTTGCACCTGTCACAAAAATTCGCTTGGTCATTGGGGGAGGTGATGATGGATGAAAGACATGATTACGTGTGAGGAAATCCCTATGAATAAACAGAATAAACGCTTCTGCCTATTTCTGATCCTTTCACCTGTCTTTTCAGTGAATCAGTAGGGTCAGTGTTTTCGCGACGTTTAAAACAGATCCAGCCCCCTAAATCTCCCAAATTTGCAGGACTTTGAACGGTAGAAATTTCTCAAGTCAGAATAATTTCTCTTGCTCAAAGTCCCCTAATCTGGGGACTTAGGGGGCTAAACTCTCGAATCAAAGCGATTAGACAGCGCTCAGGAGTTGATCAACTTGTTTTGCAGTCTCAAAGAAGTAAGCTGCATTTTCCTCAGGCGTATTCGGCAAAATGCCATGACCCAGGTTCAAAATATGTCCTCGGTTGCCTGCTTTGCGAATCGTGTCGAGAATGCGATCGCGGATAAATTCCTTCGAGCCAAACAATACGCCTGGATCGAGGTTTCCTTGCACTTTCACATCTTTGCCCAATCTGGCACGCGCATCTGCCATATCGACTGTCCAATCGATCGTCAAAATGTCCGCGCCTGCTTTCGACATCCGCTCTAACAAACCTGCGCTTCCGGTCACTAACAGAATCAACGGAGTCTCCGGATGAACCTGCTTAATCTTGCGGAAGACTTGTTGCTGATACGGTAATGCAAACGTATCGTAATCTTGGGGGCTAAGCTGACCCGCCCAAGAATCAAACATCTGAATCACTTGCGCGCCGCAATCGATTTGATAACAAGCGTACGTTGCGATCGCATCTGCCAATTTCGACAACAACTGATGCAGAATCGCTGGATCAGAAAACGCCATATTCTTAATCACCGAATAGGTTTTCGACCCTTTTCCTTCCACCGCATATGCTGCCAACGTCCAAGGCGCACCGACGAAACCAAGAACGGTTGCCTCGTTCTTCACTTCCTCGCGCAACGAATTCAAAATCGTTTTAATAAACGGCATCGTCTCTTCAGGAACCAAAGGATGGAGCTTGTCCACCTGAGCCTGAGAGCGAATCGGATCAGCAATAATGGGTCCTTTCCCTTCAGCGATATCCATTTCGATACCTAGCCCCGGTAAAGGAGTCACAATATCCGAAAACAAAATCACTCCATCGGGCTTAAATGCGCGCCACGGTTGCAGAGAGACCTCGATCGCGACTTCTGGAATTTCAGACCGCTCCCGGAATGACGGATAGCGATCGCGCAAATCCCGATATGCCTTCATATAGCGACCAGCCTGTCGCATCATCCAAACTGGCGGACGATCCAACGCCTCGCCTCGTGCTGCCCGTAACAAAAGTGGAAGGTGCGAAGAACCCGTCATGGAGAAGCCTCTTAATAAATCCTTTTGTTTTCTACGTTTCTTAGCCTATCACCGGACGGGATCGCGTTGCGCCGCAAACCCAATCAATGTAACGGTTTTGAAATATTCATGCTGCTAAGTGAAGAGGGTTCTTTACCACGAAATGTCCCTATTAACAGAGGGGATCTCAAGCTTTAGTCAGATTTAACGGGGGTTCAAAATTTCTACGCTGGAGTCGTTCAAGGTGAAACGAGGTTTATAAATCATGTCTAATTTTGCTGCAAAGTTTGCAATTGTATCTGCTTTGATTCTTGCTCCGTTGTCTCTGCCAGCGATGAGCCAAACCACTCCTGGCGAACCGGGAACTGGAACTGGAACGACTGCGGTTGATGCTGATTATCATCAAGAAGGTCGGAATGGCTATTGGGGCTTGTTAGGGTTGTTGGGTCTGTTTGGTTTGATGGGACGCAAGAGCAGTCGCGATGAGTACTCGTCGTCATCGTCGGCAACAGCATATCGCGATCCTGCTGATGTATCGAGTACCCGCGATCGCTACTAAACGTATCCCAGAACTTCGGGATATTCCAGAACTCCGGGCTTGCAGAAGCTCGGAGTTTTTTAAATTGATAGGGCTGATTCGCAACATCCAGATACCGACTTAAAGCTCAGCTTTGATGCAATCTCGTGCTGTTCAATAGCAAGAAAAGTAAGCACTATACGAAGCAAAATTTCAGACTGTAAAATGAGATATTCCTCAGTTCGAGAAATTTGATGCATGAGTAGTCCGATCAATCTTCTGAGCAATCGATATCGCATTCTCAATGTTTTGGGAGAGGGAGGATTTGGCAAAACCTACCTGGTCGAAGATACTCAAATGCCTTCGAGACGAAAATGTGTTCTCAAGCAACTCAAACCCATTCATGACAATCTCCAAATTCATCAACTCGTCCAAGAGCGATTTCAACGAGAAGCCGCAATTCTCGAACAATTAGGGGAACATCACCATCAAATTCCACGGCTCTATGCTTACTTTGCCGAAGGAGAAGAGTTCTACCTGGTAGAAGAATGGATCGAAGGCGAAACCTTGACACAGTGCGTCGAATCGCGAGGCGTGTTTAGTGAGAGGCAAGCACGATCGCTCTTACTGGATCTCTTACCCACGCTTTCAGATATTCATCGTCAAGGCATTGTCCATCGCGATATCAAACCCGACAACATCATTCTGCGGCATTCGGACGGAAAACCCGTTTTGATTGACTTTGGAGCCGTCAAAGAAACGATCAATACGGTAATGAGTGCTAGCGGGAATCCAACCCATTCGATCGTGATTGGAACCCCTGGATATACACCCTCGGAACAGATGGCAGGTCGTCCCGTATTTTCCAGTGATTTGTATAGCTTGGGATTAACTGCAATCTATCTGCTGACTGGCAGACAGCCACAACAGCTAGATAATGATCCGATGACCGGAAAAGTATTGTGGCAGCAGTATGCTCCGAATGGGAGTCCTGACTTTGCAGCAGTCCTCGATCGAGCAATTCAGCCCTACGCCAATCAACGATTTGCAGGCGCAGAAGACATGGCGATCGCATTAACGCCCGGTGCAGTTCCACCCTCGACGATCCTGCCGTCTGTATCTCAAATCCCTAACGATACGATACAGATTGCGCCAACACCTCTAACCCAACCGCCCTCTGTGGCACGATCTCCCTGGACTTGGCAATGGGCATTTGTTGGCGTAGCCGTAGCTTCTCTGGCAGGAATCGCTGGGCTGATTGCCTACTTCACAAGCCGACCGACTCCAATCGTATCGAACTCGCCAGTCGCGAACGCGATCTCATCTCCGTCTCCGAAGCCATCTCTCGATCCATCTCCTGCACCTTTACCCAGCGAACCGCCGCAGTCAAAGCCTTCTCCAATTCCTGAGCAACCCGCAAAGCCTCCTGAGCCGCCTGCTAAACCTGTACCCACGATCGACGCATCGTGCAGATTGCAAACAGGAACAACATTGAGATCGCAAACGTTGACCTTAGATACTTGTTCGATCGATGCCAGTAATCCTGCGGTGATTCGCTTTGTTTACTATCTCGATGCCGAACAAGTTCGAGCAGAAACCGACTGTGCGAGCGGGACTTGGAAAAGCTTGCCAGAACAACAGGTGAATCGTCCTCAATCTGCTGCAACTGAGCAAATGCTAGCGCGCATTTGTGGTCAAACAGTACCGCAAGATTCAGTCTCCAAAGCAGACGTTGCCACTGTAATTGATCCACCCTCGAATGTCAGAGCTTCGCCGAATGGAGCGATTCTTTGTGCCGTGCGAGAAAAGCAAGAAATTAACGTTTATGAACGGAAAGGAGATTGGTACACAACAGATGTGTGCGGAACTCCAGGCTTCATTCATCAAGGACAACTGAAATTTTAGACGGGTGTATTTTCAAGTACCCGTTCCGCTAGATTGCTGAACATTTCTTACTTTTTGCGGAAATTATGCTGAAACCATGAATGATGCTACCGAAGAAGACCATAGGCTTGATCTTAGGTTGCGCGAGGACGTTGGATGAAACTCTCTTGGATATCTCTAAAGCTGTTGCGATTTTTGGCGATCGCGGCTCTCACAACCAGCACTATTGTTGGACTGATTCCACAATTCGTTGTTTCACAGACAGAAACGCTAGAGATTCCGGTACGAACTGTACCAGCTAGCACGATGCGACCTTCCTACGGACACTTTCCTTATCGAGAAGACGATCCATCGCGATTGAAAACGGTCGGTCAGTTTGTCCGTAGCCGCTCTTCGAGGTCTGAATCGATGGATGTTGAAGCCGTTCAAGCTTTTCAGCAGATGGCGATCGCGGCTCGAAAATCAGGTGTGTCGCTGATGCCAATTTCTGGATTTCGGTCTGTCTCGGTGCAGACTGGATTATGGAAGCAACAGATTGCCCGTCGAGGCAGCAAACAAGCAGCGGCAAAATGGAGCGCTCCACCCGGATACAGCGAACATCATACAGGCTATGCGATCGATATTGCTGATCGGCAACGCCCCGATACCGATTTACAAATCAGCTTTGCAAACACTCGGGCATATCAATGGTTAGCTGCGACGGCTGATCAATATGGATTTGAGCTATCCTTCCCACGCAATAACAAGCAGGGCGTGAGCTTTGAACCTTGGCACTGGCGGTATGTCGGGAGTGCAAGAGCAGAACAAATTTTTTCTGTTGCTCACAAAAGCGGATATTAGTCATGCAAGCCTGCCTCCCAAACGCCTACATAAATCCGATCTTGTTCATTCCGGGCAATGACTCCTTGCAGATTGCCCTGTTGGAAATTATGGAGATTGCTCTGTCTGCGATAAACTCGCTTCAACGCCTCAATCACTTCTGGATTTGCTTCACTGCCTAACATGCCATTGACTGTGACTTGCATGGTCAAATTATCCACAGCTTGAGCAAAGGAGGCTTCAGTTTGTCTGACTTGGTTACTATTGCGATCGTATAAATATGCCAAGGTAATGCGATCGGGAACAACCTCATACAAAACGCTGCGAGTATTTTGCCAATAGCCCGGTTTCGTTTGGGCAGGCTCTCCTAGTGCGGCTCGCACCTCTCGTTCTGAAGTGCCAACAGCAAAGCCTGGAACGCGACTCGGATTAGCTCGAGAGGCGGTGGGAGCTTCTTCTGTAATCGGCACTGGCAGGGATGGATCGATCCGCACAGGCTGGGGTGCGGGTGTCGGAGTGGGCGATGCAGCAACGCTCGGTTTGTGTTTTGGTGTTTCAGAAGGCGTAGGTTTCGGTGGTGCAGAAGGGGTAGGAGAAACCGAGGGCAAGGGGCTTGGGGAATTGAGCGTAAGTTGTGGTGCCGGGGTTTGGCGGGATTGCCACCAGAGAATCGCGATCGCGACTCCAGTGAGCGTTAATCCTGATAAAGCAGCAAGGAGCCAAACGACTCGCAATCCCGGTTTCGCGATCGTCGTCATCGGTTCACGCGCAGGCAGCACGACAACGGTTGCAGAAGTTCCCGGTTTGGGGGGCTGAGTCACCGTTGAGCTAAGCTGAGTCACCGTTGGGTTAGACAGGGGCAATAGCTCTAGCCATTGCGCGATCGTCGCAGGTCGATCGCTGGCATTCATCGCCATTCCGCGCAGGATGGCTTGATTCACGCCTGGGCTGATCGAAGGTTCTAACTCTCTGGGTTCGGGCATCTGTTCGTGATCGCGTAAAATTGATGCCGTCGGAATTCTGGCGGTGACTAATGCATACAGGGTTGCTGCTAAACCGTAAACATCACTAGCAGGACTGCGTTTTTCTTGAGCAAAATACTGTTCGATTGGTGCATATCCGACCGACATCATTTGCGTGTGAGTTTGGGTTTGATTCGGTGTAAATTCTCGTGCAATTCCAAAGTCGATGAGAATTGCTTCTTGAGTTTTCTCATGCAAAATGATGTTTTGCGGCTTGATATCTCGATGCAGCAGACCGTTGCGGTGAACGACTTCAAGAGCTGCGCCGATTTGATGGATGTAGCGAATTGCGATCGCTTCGGGCAGCGGTCGATCGGGAAAGACTAAGTCTTCTAAGGTCTGCCCTGGAATGTAATCCATCACCATGTAAGCGCGATCGTTTTCAACAAAAAAGTCGCTGACCCGGACAATATTGGGATGAATACAAGTCGCAAGCCGTCGGGCTTCATCTTGGAATTTGCGCTGAAAATCGGCAAAGTTTTTCTCTGCCTTCAAAGCTTCATTCAGCGTTTTGATCACGACGGTTTGATCCAAAAAGTGATGAACGGCTTTGAAGGTAATGCCAAATCCTCCCCGCCCGATTTCTTCTTGCAGGGTGTACTTGCCGTTTGAAATTGTCTGACCGATGAGTGAATCCATGCCTAAGATTGAACCGCATTTCGAGGAAGAACGCACCGCAGTTGTGTGACGGTTTCGTTCAACTTTCCTAACTCTAACCGACCGTTCATCACCTCGACCAAAGTTTGGTTCATCAGCAGGCGAAATCCCAGAGAAGGTGGGTCTAAATCTTTTGGAGCTTCGGTTTTGAGCAGATCGATCGCTTCTCGCCATACCTCGATCGGTCGCTGATCTTCTAGCTCAATCACTGCAAATTCGGATTCTATGTGAGCTGAGAGCTTGAGCGTGCCTTCCTGCATTGTTGCGATCGCGCTACTGATCAAACTGACTAAAATCTGCTCTAGCGTTTTGCGATCGACAAACACATCCAGATCGGGTTCTGGTAACACGATTTGAAATCGCAAATTTCGGTTTTCTGCTAATAGATGCGTTAAAGAAAAGACATTGTCAAACACATCACTGACGGAAACAGACTGAAAGTCTAATGGGCTGGTTCCATATTCGACTTTAGAAACATGGATGACTTCATCCAATAATTTCACGAGCTTTAAAGCGGATAGGTTCGCCTGTTCAATAAATTCGCGCTCCTCTTCAGGCGATTCGCAGAGATCGCCTAGAACTAATTGCTGCGAACCGATTAATCCACTTAAGGGAGATCGTAACTCGTGGGAAGTGCGGGCTAAAAATCCTGCCTTGAATTGCGCAAGTTCGAGTGCGGATTGATACGCCAATTCCAATGTGCGATCGGGAGTAGAGGATGCGACTTTAGACGATCGCTTCGCCCACCAACCCCCCACAAATCCAATTCCCAAGCCGCCAGCTAGCCAAACCAAATTCATCCAACTCATCGTTCTGGATTGCAAAAAGAAAGTCTTTATCACTCTAAACGACTTCACCCATTGCACTCGAAATCCTGACACCGAATTGATTTGTAACCAAATCAAACCAATTTAGTATCAGGATCTCATTTTTTCTAGAAACGTCGCAGATCTAACAAATCTCTAGCTTGAGCGAGACTGCTAAGCCGTTTTACCAACGACCCCTTCTACGAGCCAGTTCATCGATTCAAGCTCGATCGCAGTTGTCGCATAGTCTTTTCCAGCAGGGACAACCTCTTTACCCGTATTATCTTTGAGTCCGCCTTTGTAAATGACTAGCGAACCCGCCTTCATTTTGTCCCTCGCGGCTTCTGCGTCCTTCTTCGCAGTCTCAGATACCGCCGGTCCAAATGCCGAAATCTTCACAAATCCATCCTTATATCCGCCGCGCAGCAAATGCGGAATCCCTCCATTCATCAAGGTTTTACCTTCTTGAATCATCTTGACGTAATCGGAATACACCTTCGTCCAATCCCACTCTGCACCCGTCAGATAGCCTTTCGGCGCAAGTGCTGCCTGATTGGCGTGATAGCCAGATGTAAACGCCCCGCGTTTCTCTGCCGTTTCTATCACAACTTTCGGACTGTCTACATGGCAAGTAATCACATCTGCCCCTTGGTCAATCAAACTGTTGGTCGCTTCCGCTTCTTTTACTGGCAAAGACCAGTCCCCGGTAAAAATCACCTGGGTTGTAATTGTTGGCTTAACGCTTCGCGCTCCCAGGGTAAAACTATTGATGTTGCGAAGCACTTGTGGAATTGGTTTTGCTGCCACAAAACCTAACTTTCCGGTTTTGCTCATATGCCCGGCAACCACGCCTGCAACATACTGCGCTTCATCAATGTAACCAAAATAGCTGCCGACATTTTTGGGATGCTTGGCTGCATCATACATTGCGCCACAGTGGAAAAATTGTACTTCTGGATAATCGGTGGCGAGTTTAAGAATATGCGGGTCAAAATAGCCGAATGAGGTGGGAAACAGAACGGTTGCTTTGTCCTGCTCGATCATGTTCCGCATTGCTTCTTGTACTTCGGTCGTTTCAGGCACGCTGGCTTGATCGACGACTTTCACACCTTGGACACCTTCTTTTCCCTGGAAGTGGGCTTGATTATAGCCAAAATCGTCTTTAGGACCGACGTAGATAAACCCCATTACAAGTTCTTTGCCTGCGGCGGGGCTGCTACTAGATGTTGAAGAATCGTTCGCTGGGGTACAGCCAACCCAGAGCTTTGAAGTTGCACCAAATGCCCCAGTCGCTAACAATCCGCGTATGACTTGACGGCGGGAAATGCGCGATCGCGGTGAATCCTGACTGCTCATCGTTCCTCCTCACAGAAGTTAATTGCCATCGTATTGAAATCGATTTTTCTACTCGCTTTTGTATTGTTCAACACGTATCTTGCGATGCCTGAGCAGAGGCTCACGCGATCGCAGAAATCAATGCTGTCGAATCGGCAACCGCCCCAAACACACCGCCCTGCATTTTGACCATGTTCAGCGCGGCTAGATGGTTGCCATAGTCCGTTGCACCCGTACAATCGGACAGTAACAAACATTCATATCCTCGATCGTTGGCATCTCTCATGGTTGTATGCACACAGACATCAGTGGTAATGCCGGACAGGATCAAGTTTTGTATGCCTTTACGGTGCAAAACCAAATCGAGATCAGTGGCATAAAATGATCCTTTTCCGGGTTTATCAATGATCACTTCTCCGGGTAATGGAGCGAGTTCAGGAATAATCTCCCAACCTGACTCTCCTCGAACCAAAATTCGCCCACAAGGTCCCGGATCGCCAATGCCGGCTCCGATTTGTTGCGATCGCCAGCGTTTATTCTCTGGCAAATCTGAGAGATCCGGGCGATGTCCTTCGCGAGTGTGCAGAATTGTGTAATTCAAGTCTCGCATCACTTTGAGGAGGTTCCGAATCGGTTCGATCGGGGCGCGCGTCAGAGACAGGTCATAGCCCATCTTGTCCACATAACCGCCCTTACCGCAGAAATCTGTCTGCATATCAATCACAATCAGAGCCGTATTCTCAGGGCGTAAATCGCCATTGAATGGATATTGATAAGGCTCAGCCTCTACATACCGTCCCATGATTTAACCTCTGGTGACTGAAGTTGGTAATTCTTCGCCTTGATACGATCGCGTTGGCGCGTCAAATCCGCAGCTTGTGCCATCGGTGTGAATCACTTCATCTTCCCAAGGCAGGCGATACGATTCATTCACCAAGTCTTTCATGTAGGTGTAGGGGCAATCCTGTGCTCCGCCTTTCACCGCGACATAGCCGCGATGCCCAAATTGGTAAATATTGTTTTCGACGCTCCAGTGTCTCCGAACTTCTCGCACCAGATCGGGACGCAATTCGGCTGTGATGATTTCATCCGGTCGATGGCTGCCCATCACTAATGGCATTCCGTCGAAATTGACAAACATACCTTCGCCCATCGAGTCAAATGTGCCATCTGTGCCGCACATACACACGGATGCGGTGTAGATCAGATTACAAAACGCATTCGCCTGGTTGGTAATTTGCCAACTGTGGCGGATTGGAGCGGTATATCCTGCGGTACGAATCATGATTTCCGCACCCTTGTAAGCACATTCGCGCGCCATTTCTGGGAACATGCCGTCGTGACAGATAATTAACGCAAGCGTGCTGCCATTCGGTCCTTCACAGACCGGAATTCCCAGATTTCCAGGTTCCCAAGGCTCAACCGGAACCCAAGGATGCAGTTTCCGATAATAGAGTTTCAAGTCGCCTTGGTCGTCGATAATGATGCCACTATTGTAGGGATTGCCGTGTGGGTTGTACTCCATGATCGAGAAGCATCCCCAAATGCGATTTTCTCGGCAGGCGGCTTGGAAGGCTTGAACTTCTGGACCATCGATTCGGCACATAATTTTTGGATTTGTGTCCATCGAGAGTCCGTGTAGGGAATACTCTGGAAAGACGACTAAATCCATACTGGGCATATTACGACGGGCTTTGCTGACCATTTGGCAAATGCGATCGGTCTGAGCCGCAAGATCGTCGGGCGTGACAACATTTGGAAGCTGTAGCTGCACCAGTCCCAATACAACACCCTTTGGAGATTTATTCAATCCACCTAAACCACTCATGCACTTTGCCCTCAAGACTCAACTGATTGTCAGCTTTATCACATTTGGTTGAGGGCGATTCGTACTTTGGAATACCGTTTTGCTCCGTTCCATCGATTCGCACAGTTTGCGCGATCGCTCCACCCCTAAGACGCAGAATGCCGAACGGATATTTGAATCAGCGACGATTGGGTTCGATCGCAATCGTTCCAACCGTTGCCGGATGCTGAAGATTCATCGGTAAGCGAATCGTAAACTGACTTCCTTCTCCTTCCTTCGAGTGCATGAGCACCGTTCCAGCGTGAAGTTCAGCGAGTTTTTTGGTCAATGCTAACCCTAAACCTGTGCCTTCGTGCTTACGAGACAATGAGCCATCGACCTGCTGAAAGGGTTTGAACAAGAGATGCTGTTTGTCTTCTGCAATTCCAATCCCTTGATCCCAAACAGTGAAATCTAGAAACTCGCCATTGAGTTTCACGCTCAGTCCGATTTCATGATCTTCGTTCGAGAACTTAATCGCATTCGAGAGCAAGTTCAGTAGCATCTGTCGCAGCCGCAATTCGTCTGCCATCAAGGGTTCTAGATCCGGCTGGATCTCATAGTTCACGGTCAAATTTTTTATGCGAGCCTGTTCACTAACAAACCCCAAGGTTTTCTCGCAAATTTCATCGACGACGAGCGGCGCGAGTTCTAAGCGCAACTGTCCTGCCTCGACTTTCGACAAGTCTAAGACATCATTGATCAAGCCTAGCAAATGCTGACCGCTTTGATAGATCTGATGAATGTAGATCTGTTGTTTTGAATTCAGACCGCCGAAGATTTGTTTTTGCAAAATCGACGAAAAGCCCAAAATCGAAGTCAGTGGAGTGCGCAACTCGTGTGACATGTTCGCCAAAAAGTCCGACTTCATCTGGCTTGCCCGTTCTAACTCATCGTTCTTTGTGGCAAGTTCGTCTTCTGTTCGTTTCTGCACCGTGATGTCACGGGTAATCATTGAAACTGCGGTTGGGCGATTACGTTCATCCAAGACCGGACTGACGGAAACCAGAGCAGGAAAAGATTCGCCGTTGCGACGATTACAAATGACTTCACCGCTCCAACCGCCTGAGATTGCTTGTTTAATTAACTCTTCGGTCTGCTTTTTCTCGGGGTAAAAAATTGCAGCATGTGCCCCGATCATCATGTCGGTTTGCCAGTTAAAAATTCGGCTCGCCGCAGAATTTGTGTAGATAATTTCTCCGTTCAAATCCGTAATTACGGTACTGTCATAGGCGGATTCAACTGCGCGAGAAAAGATTTTTAACTGTTTTTCAATCCGCTTTCTTTCCGTCACATCTCGCCCAATTCCTATACCGCCGATGAGTTCGCCATCGCGGCAGAGGAGTTTTCCATTTACTTCTAGAAAAATCTCTGTGCCCACTGCTGTCGTCAGCACAAACTCAAAATCTCTCAACTCTCCGGTCTGCATTAAATTCGCGAACGCTTGCATTGTTTTTTCGCGATAAAGCGGGGAGACAAAATCTAAATACGATCGTCCTAAGATTTCGTCTCTAGGACATCCCAGCAGTTTTTGACCATAGGAATTCATGTAGGTCAGAGTTCCTGTCAAGTCAACGGTGTAAACCATATCGTTGGCAGTTTCGACATAAGCTCGGAACAGTTCTTCCGATTGACTCAGGCTGATTTCCACGGAGCCAATTCGTACGAGTTTGTCAGGAAGTGTATGATTCGACATTTCCACAAGGTTACCAGATCGAAGCGGATGGACAGATGAGGATAGAAGCTTTTTGAAGTGAATCGTTGATGTCCTAGCAGGCGAAGAAATTGGATGAAGTAGAGGTGAGACGTGCTAAGTTGACAACGCGCATGATGAAAAGAAAAAGATTTAAACAAAAAGGAAATATTTAGCAATTTAATCAAATGAACGCTGAAAAAGCGTTTCACCCAAATGAGTGATCTTTCATTTCCAGCGGTGGAATTCGATAGAAGGTTGGACAAAAGTTCAATCTCTGAAATCCTCATAGAAGTTTGTACCAGGATTAAAAAACATAAAGCGGGGTTTCTACGGATCATTGTCCCAACTAATTTTCTTTTTTGTTAAAAGTAAGTAAGTATTTTTACAAATGGCTAAATGAGAGTACGTAATTTAATGCGGCTTTATCTCAGTTGGTTGGCTGAACAGTCTAAGATAGAACTCTCTAACTTCACAAATTAAAACGAGAGAGCGGGTTGCCTCAGAACCAACAGACCTAATCTCTCTATTCATCGGCTCTCTGTAATTTCCGTAAAGTTTGAGTGAAGTTGTTTGCCAGCAACATATTATTTTTCCTTCTTCTCGCGATCGAGTGTTTTATGAAAGCCTTAATTGGAGCGTCTTTACCAGAGTTAACGGAATGGGTCAAAACGCAAGAGCAACCCGCATACCGGGGACAACAATTACATCAGTGGATCTATCAGCGGGGCATCCGCTCTTTAGCTGAAATTTCTGTGTTTCCGAAGCAATGGCGATCGCAAGTAGCGGATTGGTCGATTGGGCGATCGGAAATTCATCACCAAGCGACCGCTTTAGATGGCACGGTGAAATTCTTGTTGCGATTAAGCGACGGTCAAATTGTTGAAACCGTTGGAATTCCGAGTGAGCAGCGGTTAACGGTTTGCGTCTCTTCGCAAGTCGGTTGTCCGATGGCTTGCGATTTCTGTGCGACGGGTAAAGGCGGATTTAAGCGCAATCTGGAACGCCATGAAATCGTGGATCAGGTGTTAACGGTGCAAGAAGTGTTTCAGCAGCGGGTTAGCAATATCGTGTTTATGGGCATGGGCGAACCCCTGCTGAACGCGGAAAATGTTTTAGAGGCCGTACGATCGATTAATGAAGATATTGGCATTGGTCGGCGCTATATCACTATTTCTACGGTCGGGATTCCTGGGAGAATCCGCAAACTTGCGGATCACCACTTGCAGGCGACGCTGGCAGTAAGTTTACATGCGTCGAATCAGCAGGTGAGAGAGCAATTAATTCCGAGTGCACGTCAATATCCGTTAGAAGCACTTTTAGAGGAATGTCGCGAGTATGTGCGTCTGACGGGACGGCGAGTGACGTTTGAGTATATTTTGTTGGCTGGAGTCAATGATTGTGCTGAACATGCGATCGAGCTTGCAGATCATTTACGGGGATTCCAGAGCCATGTGAATCTGATTCCGTACAATCCGATTAGCGAAGCGGATTATCAACGACCAGATCAGCGTCGGATTGATGGGTTTGTGAAGGCGTTGAAAGATCGGAGAATCGCGGTGAGTGTGCGGCGGACGCGCGGATTGGAAGCGGATGCGGCTTGCGGGCAGTTACGCGCATCGTTTGCTGGAAGTTGATTGTGGAGTTTGAGTTTTAAGCTGCGCTCAACTTGAAGAACCGATATCCTTGAGTTGAGCGCAGCCGAAACACGGCTACAGATTATCGACGAACATAAATTCCAGGCGCATATGCTTCAATAACACGACCAGACTTTGAGCAGGTGATCATTAGATAATCACATTCCGGGCATTGCGTCCGAGTCAAGGCTCCTGGTTCAATTCGATATCGTTCTGCATGGCTACCGCAATTGGGACAATGAACGGTTTGAACAACTTGCATCTTAAAAATCCTCAATCTTGGCACTAAATTCAAACAATTTAAAGAGCGAACATTAGGTAGTTCTGAACAAATATTGCGCTGATGGAATTTTGTATCTACCGTTACTAAATTTCTCAAATCATTGAGAAGAATCTGATTCTATTATGGACAGCAAACATGCTGAGTGTGTTCAGAATTCATTTTTATTTTAAATTTCTTCAACTTGGGGATCACCTATCCGTAGGGTGATCCCGCCTCTCCATACGACTTTACGCTGTTTATAAATTAATCTCAAATTAAATCGTGATTTGAAGGCGGCAAACGAAGTTTTTGAAGCTGAGTTTACAACTTTAGTAATAGAACGCTTGATTTTTCTCTCAAGTTTCAGCGCTCTTTCTATTACTTAAACGTTTAAGAAGCAAGACACTGTTGAGGGTTTCCGGGTTGCGGTTCGACAATTACGTCTTTGATACCAGACACCCGAATTAAAGACGTAACGACTAGTTTTGCTCGATCGTTTGCCTTGTCTAAAATGCCATCTGAACAAGCAGCAAGTTGGATTTTCTTTAACGCTTCGTCTTGAGCAAGTTTCTGTAAATTCGGTGCAACATCAGGACCTAAGCCCAACGGACCGCGATTGTAGTCGTAGACACTAGAACGCGTCACATCAATTTTCTTGTCTAGAATTTTTGGTGCGGGCAGTTGTAATCGGATTGTATCTCCCACAATTTGAACATTGTCAGGCTTCAGCGTGCTGAGATCGACGCCTGCTCGCACTTCTCCCCGCGCAATATATAAAAGCTTGGTTGTCCCAATGACGACGCCTGCGATCGCGGCATCTTGCTGAGTGGGAACGACCGCTTCCATTGTAAAAACCGCTGTGGTCAGTTCGCTGGCTTGGCGAACTTGTTGAATCACAACCGAGCGCGTTTCGACCTTCGGTTCCGGTGAGTTTGAGGCAATGAGCGATCGCAAGTGATCAAAGAACTGATTGCCCGATCGTGCAAACCCAACCAGCAGAACTGCCCCGAGCAGCAATCCACTCCCCGCCAACATTAAACTTAAGTTTTTAAACACGCTGCTGCCTTCTCGTTTTTGGCGGTTTTTTCTTCGCATCGTCTGAATTTCAGTGCTGCACCCGTAATTTAAGCAGAGATCTTCGTTTACATGCTATCGCACAAGATTACTATACTGAGAACTGCCCGACTTGGCGAAGAGTGAATTAGAATTTGTTAGGAAATTTTGTAGATTTTGCCAGCATCATGAAGCGCGTTTCTATCAGTGCTATTTCAATGGCTGGAAGTGTGACCACTCCTGAGAAAACAAGTCAGACAACCCGCCAAACCTACCCGAATTACAAAGTCATTGTGCTTGATGACGATTTCAATACGTTTGAGCATGTTGCCCGGTGTCTGATGCAGTACATTCCGAAGATGACGGCTGATCTGGCTTGGAAATTGACGAATCAGGTGCATTTTGAGGGACAGGCGATCGTTTGGACGGGGCCGCTAGAGCAGGCGGAGCTTTATCACATGCAGCTTGGCATGGAGGGCTTAACGATGGCTCCCTTGGAGCAAGCATGAAAAATGAGCAGGGAAGACTGGTTCTCAATCATTCCACCCATATTCCAGGGCTGATTGCCCTGCTTGAAAAGCTGGTTAAAGTTGAGGGGATTCAGACGATCACGCCCGGAGTCATTGGCTCTGTGCGCGCTCATTCACCCAAATTTAAGCTAAAAATTTCTGTGCCGATTCGAGGCGGATTTAAAGCGATCGCGCGTCAAGGCAAAACCGTGCAAGAAGTGTTTATTCTGACGACACTGGCACAGGAGCAACTTGAAAGCGCGATCGCTCAACTTTTGAAATAAGGCAGCGAACTTCGATCGGCTCGGATTCGCCTTTGACTCAACTTTTGGGTTACTCAACAGGCTGCTGAGTGGAAGCAATGCGGTGCAGGGGCAAGCTTAATGCGCAGGAGAAAGTGAGGAGGTAAGAAATCACGGCTGTCCATTTGAGGCTTAACATACAGGTCGTCCAATCTGGACAAACCCACTTCTGTGCTCCCACTGCAATGCAATGTACAATCCAGTAGGCAAATGCCATCGAAAACAAAACTTGATCGGCAACTTCGTTCTCTTCTTGCTGAGTCTGCGCCTTTTTCTGATTCAACAAAAGATAAAGTCCAGCAACACTTGCGAAGAATGAAGCGAGATTGAGATATTCGTGCCAAGTGGAATGAGCCATAGTGCGATGTCAGCGGGTTTCTTAAGTCTCGAATCAGTCTAAAGGATGAGGGGTGTAATCCTCTAGAAAGTCTTACAAATAGCAATATTCAAGCGCCTTTATTCACAAAACTACAGACAGTAATCAGATTAAAAGATTGATGGATTTGCCGCTAATTTACCACCCTAATTACGTTGCACCTCTTCCACTGGGTCATCGCTTTCCCATGGAGAAATTTAAGAAACTTTACGAGCTATTGTTAAGCGATCGAGTTGCGGATCTCGATCAGTTTCATGTTCCCGATCGTCCTGCTCAAGATTGGATCGAGCTTGTTCATACTGCCGATTATGTGAATGCGTATTGTTCTGGAACGCTGGATGCAAAGGCTCAAAGACGAATTGGCTTGCCTTGGAGTTCAGAATTGGTGAATCGAACTTGCACTGCAGTCGGTGGAACAATTTTGACAGCGCAGCTTGCTTTGAAATGCGGGCTTGCTTGCAATACGGCGGGGGGAACTCATCACGCATTTCCGAGCTATGGATCGGGATTTTGTATCTTTAATGATTTAGCGATCGCGTCTCGCGTTTTGCAGAAATTAGGGTTAGTTGAAAAAATTCTGATTGTTGATCTCGATGTGCATCAAGGAGATGGAACGGCGTTTATTTTTCAATCTGATCCGAGTGTATTTACGTTCTCGATGCATTGTGAAATTAATTTTCCTGGAACGAAGCAGCAGAGTGATTTAGATGTTCCTCTAAAAGAAGGAATGGAAGATGACGAATATTTGCAAGTTTTGGATCAGTATCTTCCTGATTTACTTTCTGAAGTGAAGCCGGATTTAGTTTTTTATGATGCAGGTGTTGATCCGCATTTCGGAGATCGATTAGGCAAGCTAGCCCTGACGGATTCTGGATTGTATCGCCGGGAAATGCAGGTCTTAACGACTTGTGTAGGGCGAGGCTATCCGGTCGCTTGTGTGATTGGAGGTGGATATGCTGAGGATATGGATGCTTTGGTTTACCGACATTCGATCGTGCATCGTGCTGCGAGTGATGTGTATCGACACGCTCGGCTTTGATTCAGTCCAAACGCTTCAGGGATGATTATCAAGGAATGCCCTGCGATCGCGCTCAACCATTTGAGACAGAACGGAAGCAAACTCTTGTAAGCTTAGTGACTAGCTGAATTTTCAGAAAGAGCGAAATCATGGCTTCTTTTCTTCCCAATCTCGACACACTTACCCTGCCTCAGCAAGTTGCTCAGATGGTAGTTGTCAGAGCATCCGGATTTCTATTTGATCACCAAATCCAATATCCAATCTGGGAACCCCCCGCGGCTACGCTAGAACACTGGGTCAAAGATTTGGGTGTAGGAGGCGTGATCTTATTGGGTGCGAGTGCTGGAGAAATTGCTCTTAGAACTCAGCAGCTTCAAAACTGGGCATCAACGCCATTACTGATTTGTGCCGATGTAGAAGAAGGAGTCGGACAGCGATTCTCAGGTGCAACTTGGTTTCCGCCCCCCATGTCGATCGCTGAAATTGCCAAACGCGATCTTCCACTCGCCTGTCACTATGCCGAACAGATGGGAAGCATCACCGCAGAGGAAAGTTTAGCGATCGGCTTAAATTGGCTGCTATCTCCTACAGTCGATGTCAATAACAATCCGAATAATCCGGTGATTAATGTGCGGGCATTCGGTGAAACGCCTGAAATTGTCAGTGAATTAGCAAAAGCATTTATTCGAGGCGCACATCAACATCCGATTCTGACGACTGCAAAACATTTTCCCGGACATGGCGATACAGCCGTTGATTCGCATCTCGAACTGCCACTGATTCCGCACGATCGAGCAAGATTAGAAGCAATTGAATTTCCGCCGTTTAGGAATGCAATCTCTGCGGGTGTCGATGTTGTGATGAGTGCTCACTTACAGGTTCCCGCACTCGATCCGAACTATCCTGCTACACTTTCGCCCAAAGTTCTCACAGATGGATTGCGGCAGAATTTAGGATTTGAAGGTGTGATTGTCACAGATGCTTTAGTTATGGGTGCGATCGCGAATCGCTATGGAACAGCAGAAGCGTGCGTTTTAGCCGTCGAAGCTGGAGCCGATATTATGCTGATGCCATTAGAGCCAGAAAAAGCGATCAATGCTGTTTGTGAAGCAGTCGAAGCAGGACGGATTGATCGCGATCGCATTCGTGCATCTGTTGAAAGGATCTGGCGAGCGAAGCAGAAAGCTTGTATTCCAGAGATTCCGTCTGAAGAAGGTCATGCTTGGGAAAATCTTGCTTCATTGCCTTTAGAGACGAATGATCTGACTCAAAAGATTGCTCAGCCTGAGATGCTAGCAACTAATGCTCAGTTACTTCGAGATTCGATGCGAGTCTATCAGCCGAATCCATCACGATTAGCAACTTTTTCGGGTGTGGGGCAAAACATAGTAGTCGTAGATAGCATTCTCGATTGTGAGTTCTTAGGTCGAACAGCTCCCGCGATCGCAGTTCCGTCTCAGTTCGGATTCACTCAGACTCAGATTATCGATCGACATACGCCGTACATTGATTTAAGTACTCGCGATGCAAGTCCAACTGTCTTGCAGCTATTCATTCGAGGCAATCCATTTCGAGGGATTGCTGGACTAACACAAGCAGCACAAGATTGGTTTACTTACTTGCTCAATACTGATCAACTTTATGCGATCGTAGTTTATGGCAGTCCTTATGTCCTCGATCGTTTTATTCCACAGTTACCATCTGATGTTCCCTATGTGTTTAGCTATGGGCAAATGCAATCTGCACAAGCGATCTCATTAGAGGCTTTGTTTGGATCTCCTTCCAAAGTAGCAACTGGGCAATTCATATAGATTTTCTGTAGACTCTACGATCTCTCTTCACACTCAAACAAGTGTAATCCAAACTGCTCAGAAAGATCCTCACACACCTTAACTCCCCGCACACTATTTCCCCGCTCATCTAACGGGGGCGAAAAAATCCCAAGCCCTAACCTCCCCGGAACGACCACCATCAATCCACCGCTTACCCCACTTTTGGCAGGCAATCCAACTCGATATGCCCACTCTCCGGAATAGTTGTACATTCCACACATATACATCACGCTGAGCATATCCCGAACATAGCGAGACGGCACAGCTTGAACTCCAGTGCGCGGATTTTTTCCCTGATTTGCTAGAGTCGCTGCCATCGTAGCTAAATCACAGCAATTCACCATCAAAGAGCATTGCTGAAAGTAGAGATCCAAAGACTCATCAATGCGATCGTCAATCATGCCAAAGTTCCGCATCAGATAAGCCATCGCTCGATTCCGAAATCCAGTCGTTCGCTCAGACATAAACGTTGGCATATCAATGTAGCTCTCATGTCCGATATAGCGCTCAAACATTGCCAACATTCGATTGAGCCGCTCTGATGCACCCTGACCTTTAATCAAACTCGTCGTCGCGATCGCGCCTGCATTCACCATTGGATTGTAAGGACGCTTCGATTGTTCATCTAGCACGATCGCATTAAAAGCATCGCCCGTGGGTTCTACTCCAACTTTAGAAAGTACCTGTTCTCTCCCATGATCTTCGAGTGCTAGCCCATGCACAAATACCTTAGAGATTGATTGAATCGTAAACAATTGCTCAGCATCGCCTACCGAAAACTGCTCTCCATCCACAGTGACAATGCAAATTCCAAACAACTTTGGGTCTGTTTTTGCCAGTTCAGGAATATAGGTCGCTGGAGTTCCTATATTGAGCGATCGATACTTTTCATGAACCTGATTCAAGACCTCCTGAATCGGGTGAACGTCTGGGGCGGTTATAGGTTCGATCGTCATAGTAGAATGTCGAGGAAATCTTCTCAATGCTCTCAGAATGGTAAATCATTACTCCCCCGAACATCTGCTCAAGATTGCACAGAAATTCACATCGCAATCGATTCGCGAAGTTCGAGCATTGGGAAACGGCAATATTAACGATACCTTTTTAGTTGCACTGGAAACGTCGCAATTTGTCTTGCAGCGAATGAATACGCAAGTCTTTCGCCAGCCTGAATGGGTGATGCAGAATATGTGTGTCTGCACTCAACACATTTGCGATCGACTTCCCACGCTGAATCTAGATCGACGTTGGGAAACGCCACAAGTGATTTTCACCAACGAGAAGCAAGATCATTATCTAGAAGGAGATTCGTTTTGGAGAGCCATTAGTTTTATTGAAAATTCTCGATCGTATGACACCATTCAGAATCTCAATCAAGCCGAAGAGATTGGTTATGCTTTAGGACTGTTTCATTGCTTGGTGAGTGATTTACCTCCTGAAAAGCTCTTAGATACGCTAGAAGGATTCCACATCACGCCGCTTTATTTGCAACAGTACGATCAAGCATTATCAAATTCCACCGTTTCTCGCACGCCAGAAGTTAACTACTGCTTGAAATTCGTCAGCGATCGCCAAGCTTGGGCACAGGTTTTAGAAAATGCGAAACACTCAGGAAAATTAAAACTGCGACTGATGCATGGCGATCCTAAGATCAATAACATCATGTTCGACACTCAAACAAACCAAGCCGTGAGTGTGATTGACCTCGACACTGTAAAACCTGGCTTGATTCACTACGATATTGGCGATTGTCTGCGCTCAGGCTGTAATGCGATCGGCGAAGAAACCCAAGCTTGGGAGACGGTAAGATTTGAACCTGATCTATGCGAGGGAATTTTACGAGGCTATGTCAGGATTGCAAAAACGTTTCTCACAGAACAGGACTATGCCTATTTGTTTGATGCCATTCGCTTAATCACATTTGAATTAGGGCTAAGATTCTTCACCGACTATCTCATGGGCGATCGTTACTTCAAGGTGAACTATCCAGACCATAACTTAGTGCGTGCCTTGGTGCAGTTCAAGTTAGTAGAGAGCATTGAATCTCAAGAAGCAGCCATTTCTGCGATCGTGGAGGGCTTGAGATGAAGAACTTTACTCTCCACCCTTTTGATGCAGACTCGGATCTCAAACTGTCAGGGAGCATTTCTCGATCGAACAAGCGATTGTGCCTGACTTACGATCTATTCGACGAACGCTCTCAAGTGTTAATTCCAGCTGCAAAATCGCCAACCCGTCAGAATAATCTATGGCAAACCACCTGCTTTGAATTTTTTCTCGGTGTCCAGAACTCCCCACAATATTGGGAATTTAACCTTTCTCCAAGCGGCGATTGGAATATCTATCGCTTTGAAAATTATCGAACAGGAATGCAAGAAGAACTCAAATTTACATCACTTCCCTTTGAGATAAATGTGAAAGCCAAGCAAGTTTCACTCACAATTGAACTTGATCTTAATTCGATCATCCAGCCCGATCAACCTCTTGATGTTTCAATTACTACAGTCATTGAAACATCGCCTCAAAATATTACCTATTGGGCACTTCAGCACTGTGGAACCGAAGCAGACTTCCATCTTCGAGAAAGCTTCGTGCTAAAACTTTAATCCATCAGCTAAGATTCTTCCTGATATCGATCGAATCTCTAGAAGCTGGTTTGATCTTCAGATCGTCATATTCAGGAATAGAATTACCTCCTATTTAGAAAGTGCTTTTTTGGACACAAGTGCAGACGAAATAATAGTAGTTTCACCACTTCACATCTGATATCTACTCACTGTTAAATAGCATCATCATCAGGGCAATCTACCTAACGCATATCGATCGTTGATCGAGTTTGACTCTCCGTCGATGAAGGCGGAACAACCTGTTAGGGAGTGTGTTCCATGACAAAAAGTTTGCAGCGAATTGAGCAGGATGATTGGATTAATCAGCCTGTCGGTCGTCCAAAGACGATCAATGATCAATATTTAGATCGCTTAAAAGAATTAGTCAGTCATAGCCCAAAACAGTTCGGCTATCCGTTCGATCGCTGGACAGCCCAGTGGCTCAGAAAACATTTGTTACAAGAAACCGGAGTCGCGATTAGCGATCGACATATTAATCGCCTATTAAAACAGATGGGCTTATCGACTCGTGCAAACCTGCACCGCCAGCGTTTCGACACTTCAGCGAGCGCTTCAAACTGATTTCATTCCCCAAATTCTCCGCCTGTATCAGGGTTCCCAGCCCCAAACAGGCGGTTTTTTCATGCAACCGACGCGCCTTCGGAAAGAAAATTCTGAAATAATTGTTAACACTCTTTACAAATCTCAATCTTCCCCTTAATATGTAAAGTGTGGTTAACACAACCACTTCATATATCTTCTCAAACGTAATTATCAAACCATGACAACGACCTTACAGAGACGCGAAAGCGCAAACCTGTGGGCGCAGTTCTGC
>VFQU01000148.1_pt1 | contig 87846 bp, 87 predicted proteins | sample 3512311 | NCBI WGS metagenome assembly VFQU01 (sample SAMN10412377, study PRJNA504923) | tailings metagenome | isolation source: Relicate 3 Philex TSF3 active mining site | place: Philippines: Tuba, Benguet | collected 2017-08-29
CCATCTGCTTGGCCTTGGTGATCTTCTGGGTCGATTTGACCGAGTTGATCCGGCCCTTGAGTTCCTTGAGTGAGGGCACGTCAGGGCGTCCTTACGCGAACTGCTTGGCGAAGGCTTCGAGCGCGGCCTTGGTCTTGTCCGCGACCTCGCCCTCGAACTTCTTCGAGGTGCGGATCTCGGCCAGCACGTCGCCGTGTTCGCGGCGCATGTATTCGAGCATCTGCGCCTCGTACTCGTTCACCCGGTTCACCGGGATCGCGTCGAGGAAGCCGTTGGTGCCGGCGTAGATCGACACGGTCTGCTCCTCGAAGGGCATCGGCGAGAACTGCTTCTGCTTGAGGAGCTCGGTGAGGCGCGCGCCGCGGTTGAGCAGCTTCTGAGTCGCCGCGTCGAGGTCCGAGCCGAACTGCGCGAAGGCCGCCATCTCGCGGTACTGCGCGAGGTCGAGCTTCATCGAGCCCGAGACCTTCTTCATCGCCTTGGTCTGCGCGGCACCGCCGACGCGGCTCACCGAGAGACCGACGTTAATGGCGGGACGAATGCCCTGGTAGAACAGGCCGGTCTCGAGGAAGATCTGGCCGTCGGTGATCGAGATCACGTTGGTCGGGATGTAGGCCGACACGTCGCCCGCCTGGGTCTCGATGATCGGCAGCGCGGTCAGCGAGCCGTGGCCGTTGTCCTCGTTCATCTTCGCCGCGCGCTCGAGCAGGCGGCTGTGCAGGTAGAACACGTCGCCCGGATAGGCTTCGCGGCCCGGGGGACGACGCAGCAGCAGCGACATCTGGCGATAGGCGACAGCCTGCTTGGAAAGGTCATCATAGACGATCACGGCGTGCATGCCGTTGTCGCGGAAGAATTCGCCCATCGCGCAGCCGGTGTAGGGCGCGAGGTACTGGAGCGGGGCGGGCTCGGACGCGGTCGCGGCGACGACGATGGAATATTCCATCGCGCCGTTTTCCTCGAGCTGCTTGACGATCTGCGCGACGGTCGAACGCTTCTGGCCGACCGCGACATAGACGCAGTAGAGCTTCTTCTTCTCGTCGTCGCCCTGGTTGACTTCCTTTTGGTTGATGAAGGTGTCGATTGCGACGGCGGTCTTGCCGGTCTGGCGGTCGCCGATGATCAGCTCGCGCTGGCCGCGGCCGACGGGAACGAGGGCGTCGATCGCCTTGAGGCCGGTCTGCACAGGCTCCGAGACGGATTCGCGCGGAATGATGCCCGGCGCCTTTACCTCGACGCGGCGGCGTTCGGCGGCGACGATCGGGCCCTTGCCGTCGATCGGGTTGCCGAGCGCGTCGACCACGCGGCCGAGCAGGCCCTTGCCGACCGGCACGTCGACGATGGTGCCGGTGCGCTTGACGACGTCGCCTTCCTTGATCTCGGCGTCCGAGCCGAAAATCACGACGCCGACATTGTCGGCCTCGAGGTTGAGCGCCATGCCCTGCACGCCGTTCGAGAACTCCACCATCTCGCCGGCCTGGACCTTGTCAAGACCGTGGATGCGGGCGATCCCGTCACCCACGCTCAGCACGGTACCGGTTTCGCTGACTTCGGCCTCGGTGCCGAAATTGGCGATCTGGTCCTTGATGACCTTCGAGATTTCTGCGGCGCGGATTTCCATGGTTCTTATCCTTTAGGCCTGCATGGCCTTGGCGAGCGAGTTGAGACGGGTGCGGATCGAGGCATCGATGCGCTGCGATCCGATGGTGACGACGAGGCCGCCGAGGAGGTCGGGATCGACCTTGGCGGATAGCATGACGGTGCGCCCTTCGCGCGCGGTCAGCTTGGTCTTGAGGGCGGCGAGCTGGTCGTCGCTCAACGGATGCGCGCTCGTCACGGTCGCGGTCACCTCGCCGCGCTGGGCGGCGGCAATCGCCTTGAAGGCGGCGATGATCGCGGGCAGCTTCGACAAGCGGCGGTTGGCGGCGAGCACGCCGAGGAAATTGGTGGTGAGGTCCGAAAGGCCGAGCTGCTTCGCGACGGCCGCCATCGCCTTGCCCTGCGCCTCGCGCGCGAGCTCCGGGTTGGTGGTCAGCGCGGCAAGATCGCCCGAGTCGGCCAGGGCGGCGCCCAGCGTCTCGAGATCCTTCTCGACCGCGGTCACCTTGCCGTTCTCGGCGGCGAGATCGAACAGGGCCGAGGCATAGCGTCCAGCCAGGCTAGCCTTGATACCGGCGGAAATATCCACGCGCTTGCAATCCTCTCGGAAGCTCAGAAGGGGTCATGCTTGGGCCCTGGCGAAATGGCGAGCGCAAGGGCTGCCTGCAAGGCTGGCGCGCGCCTAGCAATTGATTCCCGCCCGCGCAAGCCAAGAGGCGGCGGATTGTGCAGGTGCGAGACGATGCCTTCTGCCCGGGCGGACGCCGCAGGCAGCTCGGGCTTGAGGGGATCGCCGCGGCAAGCCCCCGTGAGGGCCGCCGAGGGGGCTTAGCTATCCTGTTGCTGCGCGCCGCCGCCGGGTGTCTGGTAGGATTGGAGAATGTTGGCGGTGAGGCGCCATGCCCAGTCCGTGCTTCGCAGCTGGTAGAGACCGCGCAGGTAGGCCCGGTCGAGCGCGGTCATCCCGATCGGCGCCCGGCGGGGCCCCTTGGTGAAGAGGCTGAGGATGGTCGGCACCCCGGCCGCCTCGTAGTCGGCAGGATCGCGCGGGGTTCCGAGCAGGTGAAGCGTCGCGTAATCGGCCACCTGATGGACGTGCATCTCCTCGAGGCGATCCATATCGAGGAAGACGATGGCGTTCACCTTGCTCTCGTAAAGCGGGGCACGAAGACGCGAAGGCGCCGGTCCGGTATAGACCGGGTAGGCGTTGACCGGACTGGGATCGGTCGCCGACATTCCGCTCATGACCATGCCGTCATTGGCACGAACGGCGGTTTCGCCCCAGGCAATGGCCGGCTTGCCGGCGGCGAGTTGCGAACGGATCGACTCTTCGCTGGCGCGACTGAACAGCTGCGGATCCCGGCCTTTGAGCGCCTTGATCACTGCGGCCGGATCGCGGTTTGCGGAGAGCAGGGCATTGGGCTTGCAGGAAGCATCGGCCAAGGCGATGCCGGCATCGCGGATGTTGCCGCGAATCCGCTCGGCGATCATCTCGTTCTGCCCGGCCTCGAAACCGACGACTGCGACACAGATCGGATCGTGGAAGCGCAGGGCAGTACGGTACGGCAGGCCGTTCGCGTAGATCTGGTGCTGTCCCCTGACGATCTCGTCACGGACCAGGGGGCGATCGCCGCTGACCTCGATGTCATGATCCTTAAGCGGCCGCGGCGCGTCCTGTGCTGCGATGGGTGCATGTGCTCCGATGATGCCGAGGGCCGCAAGGCCCGTGATGATGAAACGTCCCACACCGCTTCTCCTCATCCTGCGTTCTGTCGACGCTGCCCGTCCCATATGCCGCGACCCGTTCCGAGCCGGCCTGTCTGCAAAACTCGTTATATAAATCAGACGGTTGATAGCAGAGATCCGCTTAACCTCGACTGAACGGGGCGTCGGGCTACGGCTTGGCGGTGCAGCTGTAGACCAGCCGCTCGTTCGGCCTGTCGGGCAAAGCGGCGATGATCGCGGACTGCTGTTCGCCCAGGGTGCGCGCGGCGTCGCTCACCCCGCAGGCCGGGGGCGTGTAGGCGGCGCGGGCCTCGCGAGCGGCGGTGAGCGCCTGCTGGCCGAGGAGGTAGCGGTCGGTGCGCAGCGTGCGGGTGGCGGGATCATAGGTGTTGACCGCGACCGCGGCATCGTCCTGCGCGGCGAAGACCCGCTGCCATTCACCGCCCTGGCCGAGCCCGTATTGCGTGCGCCCGTTGACGCAGCCGTCGGCCGACCACTCGAAGGCGATGTCGTCGGTTCGCGCCGAGGTGACGCGGCTGCGTTCGGGAACGAGGGTGCAGATCAGCGCGCCCTCGGCCGCGCTGCCCGCGGGCGCTCCGCCGCCGGGCGGCTCGCGCCCTTCGGCCTTGGCGATGGCGGCGGCCACCCGGTCCTCGATCTCGGCAAGGCCGGGGCGGGTGACCCACAGGAGCACGGCCACGGCCAGAGCGCCGGACGAAGCGGCCGCGGCGATACGGGCGTGGGTGCGCCGCGCCGCGTCGGTGCGCCACACGAAGCCGGCATAGCCCGCGCCGATCGCGGCGAGCAGCGCGATCAGCGCCAGCGCCATGCGGTTCTCGCGCGCCGCGAGCACCTCCATCTGGGCGGTGAGCTGCGCGCCTTCGCGCACCTCGCGCAGGGTCTGGGCGCGTTCGGCCATCGCCTCGCGGGCGCGGGCCTGGGCGCTTTCCAGCCGCTGGCGCTCCTCGGCGTTGAGCTCGTCGATCGAGCGGCAGGGCAGGGTGTTGGTCACCGGCTCCACCCCGTTGCCGCGCAGGAAGGGGAGCAGCTCGCGCAGCGACACCGCGAAGTAGAACTCCGCCTCCCCGGCCGCGGATTCCGCGCTGAAGGAATTGACCCCGATCACCCGGCCGCAAGGGTCGAGCAGCGGCCCGCCCGAATTGCCCCGCGCGATCGGCGCGGTGTGGAGGATGGTGTCGAACTGCCGCGAGGGCCGCTCGCCGGACAGGAACCCGCGCGACTTCACCGGCGGCTGGGCGCGAAAGATGTCGCGCATGTCGAGGCCCTGCGCGAGGTCGACGTTCATCGGATAGCCCACTGCCGAGACCTCGCCGAGATTGCTCGCGATGCCCCCCGCGAGCGCCAGCGGCGGCAGGCGCAGGCTGCCCTTGCCGATCTCGAGCAGGGCGAGGTCGTTGCGCGGCGAGACGGCGACGATCCGCGCGAAGGCGCCCCCGGTGCCCTCGGGCGGGACGATGCCGATGCGCAGGGTGTCGTCCTGCACCGCCTCGCTGACGACGTGGGCGTTGGTCACGATCCGGGTGGGCGAGACGGCGAAGCCGGTGCCGTGGCTGACGGGGACGGGCTGGCCGCCGCCCTCGCTGATGATCACCACCCGCACCACGCCGCGCGCGGCCGCGTCGACGTCGCCGGGATCGGCGGCGGCGGGGATCGCGAGGAAGGCGAGGAGCAGGGCAAGCGCGCCGAGGAGCCGGGTCATGGGCGGCGCTTATAGACGCTTTTTCGCGCCGCGCGAGATTGAACGCAAGCCCCAGGGGTGCGGGGACGGGCGGGTTGTGGCAGAGTGTTTCACGTGAAACATTTTGAGAACATCAGCGACGAGACCCGCTGGCAGGCGATGCTCGCCAAGGACCGGCGCTATGACGGCGCCTTCGTCACCGGGGTGCATTCCACCGGCATCTATTGCCGCCCGAGCTGCCCCGCGAGAGCCCCGCTGCGCCGCAACGTGCGCTTCTATGCAAGCGCACAAGACGCTGAAAAGGCGGGGCTCAGGCCCTGCAAGCGATGCTCGCCGGATGCCCTGAGCGCGGAAGAGGCCTGCGTGCTCGCCGCGATCGCCGCGATCCGCGAGCGGGGGGCGATGACCCTCGCCGAGCTTTCGGATCTCACCGGCTATGCCCCGACCCACTTCCAGCGCCTCTTCAAGCGCAGCGTCGGCCTTTCGCCCGCTGCCTTTGCCCGGGCGTGCCGCGAGGAGCGGGTGCGAGGGGCGCTTGCAAGGGGTCTGAACGTCACCGAAGCCCTGTCAGAGGCGGGTTACGGGGGGTCTAAACAGTTCTACAGCGAGGCAAGGGAGAGGCTGGGCATGGCACCCGGGGAATGGTCGAGGGGCGGCGCGGGCCGCATGATCAACTGGGCGGTGCTGCCGACCTCGCTGGGGCCGATGCTGGTCGCCGCGACCGACCGGGGCGTGTGCTGCCTCGCCTTCGGGGAGGGGGAGGCGGAGCTGCGGGCGCGCTTCCCCAGGGCCGAGCTGGTTCCGGCAGGCGAGGCCTTCCGCGACCTCTTCGCCGAGGTCGTGGCGGCCGTCGAGCAGCCGGGGCCGGGCAATGCCGCGATCCCGCTCGACGTGCAGGGCACAGCCTTCCAGCAGCGCGTCTGGGAGGAGCTGCGCCGCATCCCCCATGGCGAGACCCGCAGCTACGGCCAGCTCGCCGCCGCGCTCGGCAACCCGAGGGCGAGCCGCGCGGTCGGCTCGGCCAACGGGGCGAACCATGTCGCGGTGCTCATCCCCTGCCACCGCGTGATTGCGGGGGATGGCACGCTCGGCGGCTATGCCTATGGCCTCGCGATCAAGGCCGAGCTGCTGCGCCGCGAGGGGAGCGGCGGCGGCTCCCTAGTTTGACGGCGTGCCGCCCGGCGCGAAAGGCTCGGGCGCGGGCCCGGGGCTCGCATCCTGGGGCTCGTTCATCTGGCCGACGCCCACGCCCTCACCCGGGTCGTTGATGACGATCGGGTCCTGAACCGTCCCGTCACGATCCCCCGAGGGGTTGAACAGGACCGTGATGAGCAGGAAGGCAAAGACGACGATCAGCGCGACCCAGATCCATTTCGGGGCCGAGGTGCGTGTGGGCGGGGGAGGGGGGGCCATGAGGATGTTCCTTCGCATGTTGTCTTTTCGGGTTCTGCGAGAGGCTGAAATCCGGTCGTGGGCTGCCGTGTTCCCTCACTGAAGGGCGAAGCGCGCCGCAGGCACGGCGGGCGGTTCGCCATGGCAGCGATCGATCACCCGGTCGGGCCGTGCCGCCCCTGTGTGGCGGCCAACCTGGAGCCATGGTGGGACCCGCGCCGAACTGGGGGCGCTGGGGAGCGACTACCTGCTGCTCGAGACCGACGCGCCGCGCGTGGCGCGCGGGCGCTTCTCGCAAGGCGTGCGGATCTGGAACGCGGACGGCACCCTCGTCGCCGTCTCGCACCAGCTTGCCTTTTATTAGTCGAGCTTGGGGGGCATCCCCGGCTCGCACTTCGCCATGGCGCGCTGGTAGGCCTCGCGCGCGCCGATCCGCTGAAGATAGGCCTTGAGGTTGGGCAGGTGGTCGATGCTCTCGCCGCTCATCGCCCGGGCGGTGGTGAGCTGGAACCCCATCATGATGTCCGCCGTGGTGAGCCGCGCGCCGCCGAAATAGTCCGCCTCGCCGAGCCGCCCTTCGACGATCCCCCAGCTCTTCGCGACCCGGTCCGCGACGAATGGCGGCAGCTCGCTCGCGCCCATGAAGCGCGCGACCAGCGCCATCATCCCGCCGGTCATGAAGGTCGCGTTCGCCCAGTGGAGATAAAAGAGGTGGTCGGCGAAGTCGGGATCGCCGGGGCGGGGCACCAGGTCGGTGTCGGGGGCGTAGCTCGCGACGAGGTAGTCCATGATCGCCCCGCTCTCGCCGAGCACCATGTCGCCGTCGGTGATGACCGGCGCGATGCCCATCGGGTGCAGCGCCTTGTAGTCGTCGGGCGCGAGGCGGTTGTCGGCGCGGCGGTTGTAGAGCTTCACCTCGTAGTCGAGCCCCAGCTCCTCGGCGAGCCAGACGATGCGTTCGGACTGCGACAGGCGCAGGTGGTGGATGGTCAGCATGGCGGCACCTCTTCCCCGTGGGTTGCTTTGCCGGAACGCCTAGCCAAACGCGCGGGATTGCGCCAATCCTTCCGTCGCTTGCCAGGGGAGCATCACACCGCATGGACGCCGCCGTCACCTTGCCGCCGCCGCCGCCGCTGTGGAAGCGGGTCTGGAACTTCCCGCTCGTCGCCCTGGTGGTCGCGCTGGTGCTGACGGTGCTCGTCATGGCGGTGGTGACCATTGCCAGCGGGGCGCTGTTCGAGGCGCTGGGTGCCGAGGTGCCGGAGCCCGTGCTGGTGGTGAGCGTGGTGGCGGCGTTGATCGTCCTCCAGAAGCTCGTCCTGCGCCGGCTGGGCGAGCGCAAGCACGACGACCTTCCCTGGGCCAGCGCCGCGCGCGGGCTTGCGCTGGGCACGCTCGCCGCCTTCGTGCTGATGAGCGTCATCGTCGGGATCGCGGCGCTGCTCGGCGCCTATGTGATCGTCGGCTGGGGCGGGCTGTCCAACTGGCTGTTCCTGCTCTTCATGGCGGGCGTCAACGCGGGCTTCGTCGAGGAGCTGATCTTCCGCGGCATCCTGTTCCGCTGGATCGAGGAGTTCGCGGGGAGCTGGGCGGCGCTGGCGATCACCTCGGCGCTGTTCGGGCTCGTCCATATCGGCAACGACAACGCCACTTGGTTCTCCTCCTTCACGATCGCTGTCGAGGCGGGGCTGATGCTCGGCGGGGCCTACATGCTCACCCGCTCGCTGTGGGCGCCGATCGGCCTGCATTTCGGGTGGAACGTCACGCAGGGGCTGGTGTGGGACGTGCCGGTGTCGGGCAACGACGTCGACGGTCTGGTCGACGCGCGGCTGGTGGGCGATCCGCTGCTCTCGGGCGGGGCCTTCGGGCTCGAAGCCTCGGTGATCGCGCTGGTGGTGGCGGGCGGCTTCGGGGTTTGGCTGGTCATGCGTGCCGTGAAGGCCGGCGAGGTGATGCAGCCCTGGTGGGTGCGGCGGCGCCTGGCAGCGCCTTACGCCTCGTAGCGCGACCACCCCCGGCTGGCGGGCACGAGGCTGTCGAGGACGGCCTCGGCGCTTGCCAGATACGCCCGCTGCTTGTCCTCGCCCATCTTGTCCCAGGTGGCGTAGATGCGGCCGATCCGGTGGTTGCTTTCCAGCCGCGCGCGATTGCGGACCATGAAGTGCCAGTAGAGCGGGTTGAACGGGCAGGCGTCGGGCCCGGTCTTCTGCGCGACCTTGTAGCGGCACTTCCCGCAATAGTCGGACATCTTGTTGATGTAGTTGCCCGAGGCCGCATAGGGCTTGGTCGCGAGGCGTCCGCCGTCGGCGTAGAGGATCATGCCCGCCACGTTGGGCAGTTCCACCCACTCGTAGGCGTCGGCATAGACCACGAGATACCAGTCGGCGACCTCCTTGGGGTCGATCCCCGCGATCAGGCAGAAGTTGCCGAGCACCATCAGCCGCTGGATGTGGTGCGCGTGGGCGTCCTCGCGGGTGGTGCGGATGCAGTCGGCAAGGCAGGCCATGTCGGTCACGCCGGTCCAGAAGAACTCGGGGAGCGGGCGGGTGGCGGCAAGCTCGTTCGCCTCGGCGAGGCCCGGCATGGTGTACCAGTAGAAGCCGCGCACATATTCGCGCCAGCCGATGATCTGGCGGATGAAGCCCTCTACGGAATTCAGCGGAGCCCTGCCTTCCTTATAGGCAGCCTCGGCGGCGCGGCACAGTTCCAGCGGATCGAGCAGCCCGCAGTTCATGCTGGTCGAGAGCATCGAGTGGTAGAGGTCGTCCTCCCCTGCGAGCATGGCGTCCTGATAGGGGCCGAAGAGTTCGAGGCGCCGAGCGAAGAAGGCCTCGGCGGCCTCGAGCGCCTGGGTGCGGGTCACCGGCCAGCCGAAGGGTTCGAGGTCGCCGAAGTGGTCGGCGAAACGCTCGCCAACGAGGGCGATGACCTCCTGCGTGATCGCGTCGGGGGCGAACTTGGGGGCGGGCGGCGCGGTGAGGCCCTGCTTGGGCGGCTGGCGGTTCTCCGCGTCGTAGTTCCACGCGCCGCCTTCGGGCTTGCCGTCGGGGCGCATCAGGAGCCCCGTCTTGCGACGCATCTCGCGGTAGAAATACTCCATCGTCAGGTGCTGGCGGTCCTCGGCAAAGGCGCGGAAGTCGGCGTGGGTGGCGATGAAGCGGGTGTCGGGGAGGACCGAGACGGGGCAGGGGAAGCGGCCCTCCCACTCCTCCATGGCCTGCTGCACCCGCCACTCGCCGCTCTCGGTGACGCGGATCTCGCCTGGGGCGTGCCGCTCGACCGCGCGGGCGACCTCGCCGGTGAAGCTGTCGGTGTTGTCGGGATCGTCGAGGGTGACGTAGTCGACCTGCCACCCCTCCGCCCGGAGTTCCTCGGCGAAGTGGCGCATTGCCGAAAAGATGAGCACGATCTTCTGCTTGTGGTGCTTCACGTAGGTCGCCTCGTCCCAGACCTCCATGAGGAGGATGACGGCTTCCTTGGGCGAGAGGCCCTCGAGGCTGGAGAGGCTGCGCGACAGCTGGTCGCCGAGGACCGGGACGAGGATGGGGCGGGTCATGCGAGGGGATACGCAGGGCACCCTCCTCTGGTTTCGTCATTGCGAGCCGCAGGCGAAGCAATCCATGGCCGGACGTTGCCGCTTTACGACAGGTTCGGTCGATGGATTGCCGCGGCGACGGCGTCGCCTCGCAATGACGAGGCTAAACGAAGGAATAGGGGTCGATGTCGACCCCCACCCGCACGCCCGGGGCGAATTGCACCCCGCCGATCCACTCGCGCAGCACGCCCTGCACGTTGGCGCTGCGGCGCGCGTTGACGAGGAAGCGGTAGCGGTAGCGGCCGCGCAGCAGGGCCATGGGGGCGGGGGCAGGGCCGAGGATCTGGACGTCGTCGAGCCGGGGGCGCTCGTCGCCGAGGCGCACCGCCGCCTCGCGGGCCTCGCGTTCGTCCTCCGAGGACAGGATGATCGCCGCCCAGCGCCCGAAGGGCGGCGCGCCCGCGTCGCGGCGGGCGGCGGTCTCGGCGGCGTAGAAGGCGTCGCGGTCGCCGTTGGCGAGCGCGGCGATCACGGGGGCGTCGGGGTGGCGGGTCTGGATCAGCACCTCGCCCGGCTTGGCCCCGCGGCCCGCTCGCCCCGCGACCTGCGCGATCTGCGAGAAGGTGCGCTCGCCCGCCCTCAGGTCGCCTCCTTCGAGGCCGAGGTCGGCATCGACCACGCCCACCAGCGTGAGGTCGGGGAAATGGAAGCCCTTGGTGACGAGCTGCGTGCCGATGATGATGTCGATCGCCTTGCCCTCGGCCATGGCGATGAACTCCGCCGCGCGGTCGGGCGTGCTCAGGGTGTCGGAGGTCGCGACTGCCACCCGCGCCTCGGGGAAGAGGTCGGCGACCTCGGCCGCGATCCGCTCCACACCCGGCCCGCAGGCGACCAGGCAGTCGGTCTCGCCGCATTCGGGGCAGGCCTCGGGCACGCGCGTCTCGAAGCCGCAATGGTGGCAGGCGAGCCGCGCCGAGAGGCGGTGCTCGACCAGCCACGCGCTGCAACTCGGGCATTTGAAGCGGTGCCCGCAATTGCGGCACAGGGTGAGCGGCGCATAGCCCCGGCGGTTGAGGAAGAGGAGCGACTGCTCTTGCCTGTCGAGCCGTTCGCGCAGCCCCTCGATCAGCGGCCCCGCCAGCCAGCGCTGGCTCCCCGGCTTCTCCTCGGTGAGATTGACGAGCCGCACGGCGGGCAGGGTGGCGCCGCCGTAGCGGGCGGGCAGGTCGAGCTTCTCGTAGACGCCCTGCGCGGCCATGTGCAGGCTTTCCAGCGCCGGAGTGGCGCTGGCGAGGATCACCGGCAGGCCCTCGAAGCGGGCGCGCATCACCGCCACGTCGCGGGCGTTGTAGCGCACCCCGTCGTCCTGCTTGAAGCTGATCTCGTGCGCCTCGTCGACGACGATGAGGCCGAGGTTCGCATAGGGCAGGAACAGCGCCGAACGCGCGCCGACCACGACCTGCGCACTCCCTTCCGCGATCGCCCGCCATGCGCGGCGACGCTCGGTGGACTTCAAGGAGGAGTGCCACAGCACCGGCGCCGCACCGAACCTTGCGGCGAAGCGCGCGAGGAAGTTCTCGGTGAGCGCGATCTCGGGAAGCAGCACCAGCACCTGCCGCCCCTGCCGGATCGCGGCGGCGACGGGCTCGAAATAGGTCTCGGTCTTGCCCGATCCGGTCACCCCGTCGAGGAGGAAGGGAGCGAAGGCGCAGCGCTGGACCGCCGCGACCAGCCGCGCGGCGACCGCACCTTGCGCCTCGGAGAGCGCGGGCGGGGCGTGGTCGGGGTCGGCGGGCGGGTAGGGGCGGTCGATGGCGACGGTGACGGGCTCGATCAGCCCCGCCCCCGCCATGCCGCGCAGCACCCCTTCGGAGACGCCGGCGATGGCGGCCAGCTCGCGCATCGTGCCCTGCTCGCCCGTGAGGGCCTCCAGCGCCGTCCGGCGCTGCGCGGTGAGGCGGCCCGCCGCCTCGGCGCCGGTCAGGCGGTATTCGGTCATCGTCGCCGGGCCGCCCAGCGCCCCGCCGCTCGCCAGCGCCATGCGCGCGGCGCTGGCGAGGGGCGCGCAGTAGTAGTCGGCGGTCCACTCGATCAGCCGCCTGAGCGGTGCGGGCAGCGGCGGGACGGGCAGCACCTCGAGGATCGGGCGCAGGCGCTCGAAGGCGATGGCGTCGCCCGGCAGCCGCCCCTCGTCCCAGACAATCCCGGTGACCTTGCGCGGCCCCAGCGGCGCGATGACCACGCTGCCGGGCGGGGCCTCCACCCCCTCCGGCAGCCGGTAGTCGAGCGCACCCAAGGCTGCGTTGAGGACGAGGAGGCGAACACGGTTCATCGCGCAGTTATATGGAGAGCGGCATAGCCCGGGGGCAAGATTGGAGAACCGCACAATGACCGCAATTCTCACTCCCCGGGCGACCCGCCGCTCGCTGCTCGCCGGCGTGGCCGGGGCGGGCGCGCTGATGCTCCTGCCGGGCTGCGCCACCACCGGGCCCTTCACGATGGAGGAGGCGGTGCGCCGGATGCTGCTGCTCGCCTCGGAGAACGCCTTCGCCCGCCTCACCGCCCCCGGCGGCTACTGGGACGAGCAGGTCGCGCGCGTCGGGCTTGGCACCATGCTCGGCGCGCGCGGCGACGTGCTCTCGCGCATCCTTACTTCCTCGCTGTTCAAGGACCGGCTGGAGGAGCGCTTCGCGACCTTCGCGATCGACGCGAGCTTCCGCGCGGCGCCGATCGTGACCGATGCGATCCGCGTGGTGGGCTACCGCAACGCCATCGATCTCGTGCGCGGCGGGCCGACGGCGGCGAGCAGCTACCTGCGCCAGGAGGTCGGCACGGCGCTGGTCGATGCCGTGGTGCCCGAGCTCGGCGAGGCGATCCGCCTCAGCCGCGATCCGCTGCTGGGTGAGGCGCTCGCGGCGCTCTCGGGCGTCGACGTGCGCGGCGTCGCCGAGCGGGTCGGTCGCGAGGTCGACAACGCCATCTGGGGCGAGATCGCCCGCGAGGAGGCCGCAATCCGCGCCAACCCCCGCGCCACCCGCGATCCCGCGATCATCGGCGTGTTCGGCGCGGCGAGCGCCCTGAGCTAGGCGCTCACAGCTTTATGAAGGTCTTGAGCCAGACGACGTGATCCATGCGGTCCTCGCGCCCCTCGCGCGGCTGGTAGAGGTTCATGTAGCCGGTGATGAACTCGACCTTCTCGCTCACCGGTATGACCACGCCCGCAAAGTTGCGAATCTGTTCGAAGCCGCCGGGGAAGTTCGGGCTGTCGTTGAGGTTATAGAATGGCTCGACGAAGAACACCGGGCCGAAGCCTGAAGGGGCGACCGGCACCGTCACCTGCACCAGGCTGCGCGCGCGGATCGAGTGGTCCGGGATGTTTTCCCACTGGCGGCTTTCGAGCCGCGTGCGCGTGTCGATCTTGAGCCCCGGCCTGTTCACCAGACGATAGTTCACCTCGCCGTAGGCGCGATGCTCGAAGATGACCCCGCTCGGGCTCGCATCGCTTTCGGTGCGGAAAAAGGCATAGCCACCCCCGGCGTTGAGGTCCTCGTTGAAGACATAGGCGACGTAGGGGCGCAGGATGAACTGGCCCAGCCGGGTCGCGTCCTGGGTCAGGCGTTGCTGGGATTCCAGACGGATGAAGATCCGGTCATCCTTGCCGGTGTTGTGTTTCAGGAACTGTGCATTCCAGATCGAGCCGCTTTCCTCCGCCGCTGCGGCGGGCACGCTGACGATGGCTGCAACGAGCGCAGCGACAAATCGGGGGTAATGCATCGCTTATCCGGCAGTGAGAGGTTCGCCCCGTGCAGTCGCACGGCAACTCAGGTTAGAAAACCTGGCGAGCCGTTCGGGAGCCACGGCCTGCCCTGTTTCTCTCACGAAACATCCGAAAGGGCACAGGTCAGAAGCGGTAGTTGATCGCCACCTGCGGCACGTGGCTGATGCCGTCTTCGCGGTTCGCGCGCGGGGAGTACCACAGGAGGTAGCCCGGCTGCACCTCGAACCCGCCGCCCACGTCGATGGCGGCCGAGACGACGAAGCGCACCTGCTCGGTCCGGCTTCCGCGCGCCGCGCTGCGATCCTGGAGGATGCCGAACCACTCCGCCGAACCGATCAGCGTCACGCCATCGGCGACATGCTCCTCGTACTGCACCCGCTGGCGCAGCCGCAGCTCGACCTGGTCGGCACCGGGGAAGAAGCGCTGCTCGAATCGGGTCCTGAGGTCGAGTCCGCCGCGCACGTAGCGGAACTGCTGGTGCGGGCGCAGCTCGGTCTGGCCCCCCGTCTCGAACACCGCGAAGCCGCCGCCGAGCCGCAGGTTGTTGTCGTCGAACCCCTTCTCGACCGTCACGCGGATGGTCTGCTGGTCCTCCCCGGTCTGCGCCTCGCGCAGGCGCAGCGAGGTGTCGACGATGAGGAACACGTCCTCGTCGAGCTTGCCGCGCACGAAGCCCAGCAGCCAGAATTGCGTGTCTTCCTCGGTGGCGCTTGCTTTGGATGGTTGCCAAGCCAACGCAAGGGCGGCAAGCAGCGTCGCAACGCGCGCGATCGATCGGTTCATGCCTTCCCCTAGGCTACGGGCGTGCCTGCCGGCTATCGCAGAATTACTGGAGTGAGCTCATGAAATTCTTCGTCGACACCGCCGAGATCGACGCCATCCGCGACCTCGCCGCCACGGGCTTGCTCGACGGGGTGACGACCAACCCCTCGCTGATCGCCAAGTCGGGGCGGGACTTCAAGGAAGTGACCGCCGAGATCTGCAAGCTGGTGGACGGCCCGGTCAGCGCCGAGGTGGTCGCGCTCGATCACGAGACCATGATGCGCGAGGCCGAGATCCTGCGGAAGATCGCCGACAACGTCTGCATCAAGGTGCCGCTCACCCCGGACGGGCTCAAGACCTGCAAGGCGCTCACGAGCGACGGCACGATGGTCAACGTCACGCTGTGCTTCTCGGCCAACCAGGCGCTGCTCGCGGCCAAGGCGGGGGCGACCTTCGTTTCGCCTTTCGTGGGCCGCCACGACGACAACGGCTTCGACGGGATGGACCTCATCGAGGACATCCGCCTGATCTACGACAACTACAGTTTCGCCACCGAGATCCTCGTCGCGTCGGTGCGCCACACCACCCATGTCCTCCAGGCGGCCAAGATCGGCGCCGACGTCATGACGGCGCCGCCCAAGGTGATCCACGACCTCTTCAAGCACGTGCTCACCGACAAGGGGATCGAGGGCTTCATGGCCGACTGGGCCAAGACGGGGCAGAGCATCCTCTAAGGCGGGATGCGCCTCGCCTCGCGCTTTTGCGGCTTTCCCGCGCGCGATTCGTTGCTAAAGAAAACGGATAGATGGCCGACCAGTCCCCCCTCGACCTCTTCAAGCAGGCCCTGACCGGCGCCTCGCGGGCGATCGCGCGCGATCCCGAGGTCGAGGTCGCGTGGAGCGCCGACGTGCCGGGTGCGGCGGGCAACCGTTTCCGCGTGCCCCTGCCGGGTCGCGATCTGCCCGCCGACCAGGTGCGCGAGGCGCGGGGCTTTGCCGACAGTTTTGCCCTCAAGCTGCGCCACCACAACCCCGCACTCCACGCCCGCTCGGCGCCGCCCGAGCCCGTCGCCCGCGCCTGCTACGACGCCATCGAGCAGGTGCGCTACGAGGCGCTGGGTGCCAACCGCTTCGGCGGCATCCGCGCCAACCTCGACGCCGCGACCGAGCTGCGCACCGCGGGCGACAAGATCGTGCGCGCGCAGAACTCCTCGGAGGTTCCGCTCCAAACCGCGCTCGCCCTTCTGGTGCGCGAGGCGCTGACCGGCGAGGCGGTGCCCGAGCGTGCGCGCGGCGGGATCGAGCTGGTGCGCGACTTCCTCGAGGAGAAGGTCGGCGGCGACTTCGCGGGCCTTGCCGAGGCGATCGGCGACCAGCAGGCCTTCCAGAAGCTCGCGCTCGACATGCTGCGCGAGCTCGACCTCACGCGGCCCACCGACGCCCCCGACGAGACCGACACCGACGAGCCCGACGACGAGGACGGCCCCGACGACGACAGCGAGGGCGAGGACGAGAACCAGGGCGAAGGCGATCCGCAGGCGGCCGAGATGGCCGGCGACATGGCCGAGGGCGAGGGTGAGGGCGACCAGTCCTCCGACACCGAGGCCGACGGCGAGATGTCGGAGGGCGACCCGGGCGAGGAGGGCGATGCCTCCAACGCCCCCGTGCGCCCCAACCGCCCGCAGGCCGAGATCCCGCAGAGCGTCGACTACAAGGCCTTCACCACCCGCTTCGATGAGGAGGTCGCCGCCCCCGACCTGTGCGACGCGGAGGAGCTCGACCGCCTGCGCGCCTATCTCGACAGCCAGCTGACCGGCCTTCAGGGCGTGGTGACGCGCCTCGCCAACCGCCTCCAGCGCCGCCTGATGGCGCAGCAGAACCGCAGCTGGGACTTCGATCAGGAGGAAGGCGTGCTCGATGCCGCGCGCCTCAGCCGGGTGATCGTCTCGCCCGGAACCGCGCTCTCCTACAAGGTCGAGCGTGACGTCGAGTTCAAGGACACGATCGTCACCCTGCTCATCGACAATTCGGGCTCGATGCGCGGACGGCCCATCTCCATCGCCGCGATCAGCGCCGACATTCTTGCGAGGACGCTGGAGCGCTGCGGGGTCAAGACCGAGATCCTCGGCTTCACCACCCGCGCGTGGAAGGGCGGGCAGAGCCGCGAGGCGTGGCTCGCCGACGGCAAGCCTGCCAATCCGGGGCGCCTCAACGATCTCCGCCACATCATCTACAAGCAGGCCGACGAGCCGTGGCGCCGCGCGCGCCGCAACCTCGGGCTGATGATGCGCGAGGGCCTGCTGAAGGAGAACATCGACGGCGAGGCGCTGATCTGGGCGCACTCGCGCCTGCTCTACCGGCCCGAGGAACGCCGCATCCTGATGGTCATCTCCGACGGCGCGCCGGTGGACGACTCGACCCTCAGCGTGAACAGCGCGGGCTATCTCGAGGCGCACCTGCGTTCCGTCATCGAATGGATCGAGAAGGTCTCGCCCGTCCAGCTCGTCGCGATCGGCATCGGCCACGACGTGACCCGCTACTACCGCCGTGCGGTGACGATCATGGACGTCGAGCAACTCGGCGGCACGATCATGGAGCAGCTCGCCGAGCTGTTCGAGGACGAGAAGGGCGGCAAGGGGCGGCGGTGAGCCTGCGGCACGCCTCGGAGACGCCGCTCGCTTGGATCTCGCTGCTGGCGACGAGCACCCACTTCGTGCTCGAGACCTTGTATCACCTGACCTGGGGCCAGCCGCTCCAGGCGCTGATCGTCGACTACATCGGCAATGCGCTGATGCTGTCCGCCGCGGTGGCCTCGCTGAGGATCAGGCCGCGCAGCGCCGCCGGGCTGCTGGCGGCGGCCTGGGCCTTCTATCTCGGCTTCAGCTGGCGCAGCGTCTTCGGGCGGCTGGAACTTCGCGAGGCGGGCACGGCCGCCGCCAATGGCGAGGCGGACTTCGTCCTGCCGCTGATCGGCTTCGGGTTCGGCGTTGTGGCGCTTTGTCTCGCATGGTCGCTCTGGCTCGCATGGAAACAGGCAACAGAAGGAAACCACAGGGCATGAACGTCACCGAAGCCGTCACCTCCCGCCGCTCGATCCGCGCCTTTCTCGACAAGCCGGTGCCGCTCGAAGTCATCACCCGTGTGATGGACAAGGCCCGCTGGGCGGCCTCGGGGTGCAATTACCAGCCGTGGGAGGCGACGATCCTCACCGGCCAGCCGCTCGCCGAGCTGCGCGCGCGGATCGCGGACAAGCCGATGGAGCAGCTCGAATACAGCTGGGACGCGCCCGGCCAGCACGAGGCCTACAAGGCGCGGCTCAACGCGGTCTCGGCCGGGATGTTCGGCGCGATGGGGATTGCCCGCGACGACGGCGTCGGGCGGATGCAGGCGATGCTGCGCAACAAGACGAGCTTCGACGCGCCGGTGCTGCTCTTGTGCTACTTCCCGCGCTTCATGCTCGAGCCGCAGTGGTCGGACACCGGCATGTGGCTCCAGACCATCGCCCTGCTGCTGCGCGAGGAGGGGCTCGATTCCTGCTTCCAGGAGTTCATGGCCTTCTATGCGCGCGAAATCCGCGACTTCCTCGGGCTCGACCACGAGAGCACGATGTTCTTCTGCGGCATGGCGATCGGCTACCGCGACCCGGAGGCGCCGGTGAACAACTTCGAGCGCCAGCGCGTGCCGCTGGAAGAGCAGGTGCGGTTCCTCGGCTGGGATTGACGGCCCGCGCGGGCCGACGCAAAGCGCCCGCATGACCGACGCCCCCCTCAAGCTGTTCAACTCGCTCACCCGCCAGGTCGAGGTGTTCGAGCCCGTCCACCCGGGGGAGGCGCGCGTCTACACCTGCGGGCCGACGGTCTACAACTACCCGCACATCGGCAACATGCGCGCCTATGTCTTCGCCGACGTGCTGGGGCGCACGCTGAGCTGGAAGGGCTACAAGCTCACCCACGTCATCAACATCACCGACGTGGGTCACCTTACCGACGATGCCGACGCGGGCGAAGACAAGATGGAGAAGATGGCGGCCGAGAAGGCGCAGTCCATCTGGGACATCGCCGAGCACTACAAGCAGGCCTACTGGGCCGACGTGCGCGCGCTGAACATCCGCCAGCCGGCGCAGTGGACGGTTGCGACCGATTACGTCCCGCAGATGATCGAGTTCGCCAAGGGGGTTGCCGAGAAGCATTGCTACGAGCTGGAGAGCGGCCTCTATTTCGACGTCTCGACCGTCGCCGACTACGGCCGTCTCGCGCGCGCCCAGACCGAAGAGGGCGAAGGGCGGATCGAGGCCGTGGAGGGCAAGCGCAACGCCGCCGACTTCGCGATCTGGCGGAAGACGCCGCCGGGCGAGAGCCGGCAGATGGAATGGGATTCCCCCTGGGGCCGCGGCGCGCCCGGCTGGCACCTTGAATGCTCGGTGATGAGCGGCGAGGTGCTCGGCTTCCCCTTCGACATCCATACCGGCGGGATCGACCACCGCGAGATTCATCACCCCAACGAGATCGCGCAGAACCAGGCCTATTGCTGCACGAACGGCCTAGATGACCCGCGCAATTCGGGCGCGCGGATCTGGATGCACAACAACTTTCTCGTCGAGCGCAGCGGCAAGATGAGCAAGTCCTCGGGCGAGTTCCTGCGGCTGCAACTGCTCGTGGACAAGGGCTACCACCCGCTCGCTTACCGGTTGATGTGCCTGCAGGCGCATTACCGCAGCGAGCTCGAGTTCTCGTGGGAGGGCCTGGGCGCGGCGCTGACGCGGCTCAAGCGAATGGTTATGGCGGTGGAGGCCCTCAAGTCTCGTCATGCCGAACTTGTTTCGACATCCATCGAGCCTCGAGGTCCTGAGCCTGCCGCAGGATGGACCCTGAAACGAGTTCAGGGTGACGATTGGGGGAAGCTCGCGCCCGCGATCGACAAGTTCGATGCCGCCATTGCCGATGACCTCAACACCGCCGTCGCCCTGACTGCGCTCGACGATGTGCTGGCGACAAAGAAGGTCGATGTGGCGAAGAAGGTCGAACTGGCAGCGGCGATGGACGCGGTGCTCGGGCTGAACTTGTTCGCTCTCACCCGCGCCGACCTGCGCTTGCCGCCTAAGTCCGCCACCATCACCGAGGACGAGATCGCGGCCGCGCTCGCCCGTCGCAGGGAGGCGCGGGCTGCCAAGGACTTCGCCACCTCCGACGCGATCCGCGACGAACTCACCGCGCAAGGCGTCGAGGTGATGGACGGCGACCCGCTCGGCTGGGAGTGGAAGCTCGGCTGACCCATTCCCCGTCCCGGGCTTGACCCGGGACCCCGCTGCCTTCACCTCAGCGGCACAAAAAGCTGGGCCCGGGTCCACCCCGGGGCGGGGATGGACAGGTTCAAAGCAAGCGGCTAAACCAGTTGCATGGTGCAACCTATTCTCTGGCTGATCCTCGCCGCCATCCACGCCATGCCCGCGCTCGCGCTGTTCCGGCCCGCGACGCTGACCACGCTCTACCGGCTCCAGCCGGACAACCCGCTGTTCCTGCTCATGCAGCACCGCGCGGGGCTGTTCTTTGGGGTGTTCGTCGCCTGCCTCTTCGCCGCCTTCGTGCCCGAGGGGCGGCGGCTCGCGGTGCTGGTCGTCGGCATCAGCATGGTGAGCTTCCTCCTGCTCTACTGGCAGGCCGGATCGCCGCTGCCGCTCAGGCGCATCGCGCTGGTGGACCTTGCGGGCCTGCCTGTTTGGGCAGGGATGGCGTGGCTCGCTTTCCGGCAGTGAAAGGCAAGACCGAACCTCGAGACCGATCCCCGTCCCGGGCTTGACCCGGGACCCCGCTGCCTTCAATCCGGCGACGACAAAAGCTGGGCCCCGGTTCAAGACCGGGGCGGGAACAGGGGATTGATCATGACGACCTTGGCCATCTCTGGCCTGATCCGCCCGCTGCTCGAACCGCGCCTGCCCGAGGGCCTCGAGGTGCGCTGGTTCACCACGCGCGAGGAGGCCCTGACAGCGGTCGCCGATGCGGAGATCGGCTGGTTCGACATGTACGACCAGCAGGCGATGGCCGAGACGCTGCGCGCGGCGACGAAGCTCCGGTGGCTGAACTCGATCTACGCCGGGCTCGATTTCCTGCCGATGGACGTGCTGATCGAGCGCGACATCACCGTCACCAACGGGGCGGGGATCAACGCGGTCACCATCGCGGAATACATCCTGATGGGTATGCTCAACGTCGCCAAGGGCTACCGCGAGGTGATGCGCGCGGCCGAGCGGCGCGAGTGGTTGCTCGATTCGCCCGGCAAGCGCGAGCTCGCCGGCACCAAGGCGCTGCTGCTCGGCTATGGCGCGATCGGCAAGGCGGTCGCGCCGCGCCTCGCCGCCTTCGATGTCGAGGTGACCGTGGTGCGCCGCTCTGGCGGGGAGGGAACACTTGGCCCGGACGAATGGCGCGCGCGGCTCGGGGAGTTCGATTGGGTGATCCTCGTGGTGCCCGCGACGCCCGAGACCGAGGTGATGATCGGCGCCGCGGAGCTAGCGGCGATGAAGGCGGACGCGGTGATCCTCAACTTCGCGCGCGGCAGTGTCATCGACCAGCCGGCGCTGGTGGAAGCCTTGCAGAACAAGCGCATCGGGGGCGCCTTTCTCGACGTCACCAGCCCCGAGCCGCTCCCGGCCGACCACCCGCTGTGGAGCCTCGACAACGCGCACATCTCGATGCACCTGTCGGGCCGCGCGCAGGACAAGATGTTCGTGCGCAGCGCCGAGCGTTTCCTCGACAATCTCGGCAAGTACCTGCGCGGCGAGCCCGTCGCCCCGCGCTTCGATCCGCGCCTCGGCTACTGAATCCAGGCCGCGTTTGGCGGCTTGGCGCTTTTCTGCAATACTCAAGCCTTGTGAGAGTCCATCACCGGGCTGTCACAGGCTTGCGCTATCCGCCGGGGAGGGCGGCGCGCAGGGGAGCGGGGGGCTCCGGCACAAGGGGGGAAAAGCGAGCATGAGCGACGGCAAGAAGGCATCGGACCTGTTCATCGAATGCCTCGAGGCGGAGGGCGTCGAATACATCTTCGGCGTGCCCGGCGAGGAGAACCTCGACTTTCTCGAGAGCCTTTCGAAGTCGGAGAAGATCAAGCTGATCCTCACCCGCCACGAACAGGGCGCGGGCTTCATGGCGGCGACTTACGGCCGGCACACCGGCCGGACAGGCGTGTGCATCGCCACCTTGGGCCCGGGCGCGACCAACTTCGTGACGGCGGCCGCCTATGCCCAGCTCGGGGGCATGCCGATGCTGATGATCACCGGGCAGAAGCCGATCAAGAAGTCGAAGCAGGGCCGCTTCCAGATCCTCGACGTGGTGGGGATGATGACGCCCATCACCAAGTTCACCCACCAGCTCGCCAGCGCCGACAACATCCCGAGCCGCGTGCGCGAGGCGATCCGCCTCGCCGAGGAGGAGAAGCCGGGCGCCGTCCACCTCGAGTTCCCCGAGGACATCGCCGAGGAGCACACCACCAGCCGGCCGATCGGCGCGAGCCTCGCCCGCCGGCCCTCCGCCGAGGAGAAGGCGGTGCGCCAGGCGGTGCTCGCGATCGAGGGCGCCAAGGCCCCGATCCTCGTCATCGGCGCGGGCGCCAACCGCAAGATGACGGGGCGGATGCTCCGCCAGCTGATCGACAAGACCGGCATCCCCTTCGTCACCACCCAGATGGGCAAGGGCGTCGTCGACGAGCGCCACCCGCTCTTCCTCGGCTGCGCGGCGCTCTCGGCCGGCGACTTCGTCCACCGCGCGATCCAGGACGCGGACTGCATCGTCAACATCGGCCACGACGTGATCGAGAAGCCGCCCTTCTTCATGCGCAACGACGAGGAAGGCGCGGTCGGGTCGGACAGTCCGCCCAAGGTGATCCACGTCTCGACCCGCACCGCCGAGGTCGATCCGGTCTACTTCCCGCACATCGAGGTGATCGGCGATATCGCCAACGCGATCTACCAGATCAAGGAGGACATCGTCCCGCAAGGGCGCTGGGACTTCCGGCGGATGCTCGAATACCGCGCCGCCGAGGTCGCCCACACCGAGCCGCTCGCCGCCGACACACGCTTCCCGATCTTTCCGCCGCATCTGGTGGCGCAGGTGCGCGGCGCCATGCCCGAGGACGGGATCATCTGCCTCGACAACGGGGTCTACAAGATCTGGTTCGCCCGGGGCTACACCGCCTACCTGCCCAACACCGTGCTGCTCGACAACGCGCTCGCCACGATGGGCGCGGGGCTCCCGTCGGCGATGATGAGCGCCATGCTCTATCCCGGCCGCAAGGTCATGGCGATCTGCGGCGACGGCGGGTTCATGATGAACTCGCAGGAGATGGAGACCGCCGTCCGCCTCGGCCTCAACCTCACCGTGCTGATCCTGCGCGACGATGCCTACGGGATGATCCGGTGGAAGCAGGCCAACATGGGCTTCGCCGATTTCGGCCTGACCTATGGCAACCCCGACTTCGTGCAATACGCCGAAAGCTACGGCGCGATCGGGCACCGGGTGACATCGAGCGAGCACCTCACCGACCTCCTCCAGCACTGCCTCGCCACGCCGGGGGTGCACCTCATCGACTGCCCGGTTGACTACACCGAGAACGACCAGATCCTGAACATCGACATCAAGCGGTTGAGCAAGGAGCTCTAGACGTGTGTCATCCCCGCGAAAGCGGGGACCCAGGGGCGATCATGGAGAAGACTTATCATGTCTACATCCTTGCAAGCGGTCGCAACGGGACGCTCTACGTCGGTGTCACGTCCGACCTTGCTGCGCGCATATGGCAGCACCGGGCGGGAGCGACGCCCGGCTTCACGACCCGCTACGGCGTCTATCGCCTTGTCCATGTCGAAGCCTTTTCGGACGTCAACGAAGCGATTCTGCGGGAGAAGCGGATCAAGAAATGGCGACGGGCTTGGAAGCTCGAACTGATCGAGCAGGACAACCCGCAATGGCTCGATCTTTATGACCGCATCAACGCCTGACGCTTGCCGCTCTGGGTCCCCGCTTTCGCGGGGATGACACGAAGGGAGAATGCGCGTGCAGCTCAAGGATACCTACCCCCTCTATCTCAACAACAAGGCCGTCCAGCCCAACACCGATCTCGAGGTGACCGACAAGTACACCGGCGAGGTCGCCTTCCGCACCGCGCTCGCCACGCCCGACATCATCGAGGAGGGGATCGCGGGCGCGGTACGTGCCGCCGAGCCGATGGCGAAGCTCGCCTCCTACGAGAAGCAGGACGTGCTGATGCACTGCGTCAGCCGCTTCAGAGAGCGCGCGGACGAGCTCGCCTATGCCCTGTGCGTCGAGGCGGGCAAGCCGATCAAGGATTCCGAGGGCGAGGTCAGCCGTCTCATCGACACCTTCCGCATCGCTGCAGAAGAGGCGGTCAGGAACTACGGCGAGGTCCAGCCGCTCGACATCAGCAAGCGCGCGCGTGGCTATCAGGGCATGTGGAAGCGCGTGCCGATCGGGCCGTGCAGCTTCATCTCGCCCTTCAACTTCCCCCTCAACCTTGCCGCGCACAAGGTCGCGCCCGCCATCGCGGTCGGCTGCCCCTTCGTCATGAAGCCCGCGAGCCGCACGCCGCTGGGCGCGCTCATGATGGGCGAGGTGCTGGCCGAGTGCGACATCCTGCCCGAGGGTGCCTTCTCGATCCTCCCCGCCAGCCGCGACGGGGCGGACCTCTTCACCGAGGACGAGCGGCTGAAGCTGCTCTCCTTCACCGGCTCGCCGGGCGTGGGCTGGGACCTCAAGGCCAAGGCGGGCAAGAAGAAGGTGGTGCTCGAACTCGGCGGCAATGCGGCGGTGATCGTCGACCGCGACGCCGACCTCGACGATGCGCTCGAACGGGTGATCTTCGGCGCTTTCTACCAGTCGGGCCAGTCCTGCATCGGGGTGCAGCGCATCCTGATCCACGCCGAGGTCTACGACCGCTTCAAGGACATGCTGGTCGCAAAGACCAAGACGCTGGTGGCCGGCGATCCCAAGGACCGCGACACCTTCATCGGCCCGATGATCTCCGACGGGGAGGCCAAGCGCCTCAAGGGCTGGATCGACGAGGCGGTGGAAGCGGGCGCGACCCTGCTGTGCGGCGGCGGCCTCAGCCGCGGCAACATGCTCGAGGCGACGCTGCTCGAAGGCGTGCCGGAGGATGCCAAGGCGCGCAACGAGGAAGCCTTCGGCCCGCTCGCGATCCTCCAGAGGTTCGACCACTTCGACGAGGCGCTGGAGGAGGTGAACAACTCGAAGTTCGGCCTCCAGGCGGGCATCTTCACCCGCGACCTGTTCCAGATGTTCGACGCCTGGGACCGGCTCGAGGTCGGCGGCGTGGTCATCAACGACGTGCCGAGCTACCGGGTGGACAACATGCCCTATGGCGGGGTGAAGGACTCAGGGCTGGGCCGCGAGGGCGTGCGCTTCGCGATGGAGGACATGAGCGAGATCCGGAATCTGGTGGTGCGGCGGACCTAGGCCAACTCGTCATTGCGAGCGCAGCGAAGCAATCCAGAGATCCAAGCTCGACGCTCTGGATTGCCGCGCCGCTGCGCGGCTCGCAATGACGGTAAGTTTCGTCACCCCTCCTCCAGCAGCAGCAACACCGCGGTCACCTCGAGCCGCTCCATCGCGCCGAAGCGGTGGTCGACCTTGGTGACGGTCGCGTCGGCGACGAGCTGGCCGGGGAGGGCGAACTCGTGATCGGGCAGGCGCTCGATCAGCTCCTCGCCCGCCGCCACCGCCTCCGGTCCGCAGAACTCGAGCACAACCTCGTGCCGCGTGCCTGCGAAGGTGATCGAGGCCCAGGCCTTCTCGCTGTGGGCGAGCACGCTGCCCGCGCCGCCGGTGAGCTGCATCAGGCCCCGGCGCACCCGCTCGGCGAGGCTGCGGCGCGGGCGGAAGACAGCCGCGAGGTCGGGCGCGGCCTTGACCTCGATTGAGTCGAAGTCGGCAAGCAGGTGCGCGTAGGGGTCGCTCAGGCTTTTCGGTGAGCATCAGGCCATCTCCTTCGCATCCGCCGCGGCGCGGTCGTTGTAGCCCTGCATCCAGGCTCGGGTGCGCAGCTCGGTTTCGGGGCGGGGGGTGCGGCCCATCCTGAGGTCGAGCACGAAGCGCGGGTCGTGGGCGGCGAGGCGCCCGAACTTGGTCACGGGCATGGAGTGGGCCCGCAGGAAGGTTTCGATGGTCCTTAGCAGCATGGTTTTGCGTCCCTGTTGAAATGCTGATCCAGGTTGTTGTTTGCACCGGGCGACTCGGCCCGATGTTCGCGTTTTGTTTCAGCCGAAATCCTACTTGTCTAGGAAAAATCTTTCACGTAGGATGTTTCCGCCATGAACATCCCCCTTTCCCCGCATCGCTCCTCGCCGGACGGACCCCGCGCCCGGCTGCTCGAACTGGCGCAGGCACGGGGCGTGAGCCTCTCGGCGCTCTCCGAGCTGCTGGGCCGCAATCCGTCCTATCTTCAGCAATTCATTCGCAAAGGTTCGCCGAGGAAGCTCGAGGAGCAGGACCGTGCGACGCTGGCGCGCTTTCTCGGGGTGGGCGAGGAGGAGCTGCGGGAGGCGCAGGAAAATTCCTACGGGAAACCCCTCAGGCAGGCCGAGTCGGGCGAGTGGGTCGAGGTGCCGCGCCTCGACCTCGGCGCCTCGGCAGGGCCCGGCCGGGTGGCGGGGGGCGAGGCGGCCTTCGACACCTTCCGCTTCTCGCGCCGCTGGCTCGAGGAACAAGGTCTCACCCGCGCGCTCCTATCTGCTCTTAGGGTCGAGGGCGACTCCATGGAGCCGCTGCTGAACGACGGCGACGAGATCCTCGTCGATCGCGCGCCCCGGCCGTTCCGCGACGGCCTCCACGTGGTCCGCCTCGGCGACACCCTGATGGTGAAACGCGTCGCCAGCGCCGGACCGGGCCGCATCGCGCTGCTCTCGCAGAACTTCGCCTACCCGCCGGTCGAGGTCGCGGCGGAGGAGGTCGCAATCATCGGCCGGGTTGTGTGGAAGGGGGGGCGAGTCTAGATCGTCGGACATGACCGACCCGACGACACTCCCCATGCGCGCCGCGATCATTCCGGTGACGCCGCTCCAGCAGAACTGCTCGCTGATCTGGTGCACGAAGACCATGAAGGGCGCTCTGGTCGATCCGGGCGGGGATCTCGACCGTTTGAAGGAGGGCGTCGCCAAGGCGGGTGTGACACTCGAGAAGCTGCTCGTCACCCACGGGCATCTCGACCATTGTGGGCAGGCAGGGATGCTGGCCGACGAGCTGGGCCTGCCCATTGAGGGCCCGCACGAGGACGACCGCTTCTGGATCGACCAACTGGACGACGACGGCCCGCGCTGGGGGATGGTGGCGAAGAGCTTCACCCCGACCCGCTGGCTCCAGCATGGGGACACGGTGACGGTGGGCGAGCTGACCCTCGACGTGATCCACTGCCCCGGCCACACGCCGGGCCACGTGGTGTTCTACCACGCCCCCAGCCGCTTCGCGATCGTGGGGGACGTGCTGTTCCAGGGCTCGATCGGCCGCACCGACTTCCCGCGCGGCAATCACCAGGACCTGATCGATTCCATCACCCAGCGCCTCTGGCCGCTCGGCGAGGACGTCACCTTCATCCCCGGTCACGGCCCGACGAGCACCTTCGGCCGCGAGCGCAAGACCAACGCCTTCGTGAGCGATTACGCGCTGTCCTGATTGCGACCCCGCCGTCGCGGGGTTGTCCGTCCCCCGGCGGGCCGACAAGCGCCGAAGTGCGCGGGCTTAGATCACGCCTGCCGCCACTAGCGCCGCGACCCCCCCTAGGCCGAGCTGCACCAGCATCGTCACGATCGTGCCGATCATCCGCCCGACCTGCGGCTTGCCGCCGTCCATGCCGAAGCCGTGCGCCACCCGCCCGATGAAATAGACCGCCGCGACATAGGCCAGCCACCAGCTGCCGCGGCCTGCCAGCTCGATCGCGGCGATCAGCACCAGCACGAAGGCGGTGTTCTCGACATAGTTGAGCTGCGCGCGCATCCGGCGCTGCAACGCCTCGCTCCCGCCGTCGCCGACGCTGATCTGGAGCGCGGTGCGCAGGGCGCCGATGCGGATCCCCAGCCACAGGTTGAGCACGGCGGCAGCCGCCGCGGCGGCGAGCGTCACAGGTAGCACGATCATGGAAGAGATCCCCTCGAGATTGCGGGCGCACGCTAAGCGGGGCGGACGCGGGTTGCAACGCGCGAATTTTCCGCTATAGCGCGCGCCTTCCCGCCGCTGCTGGCCAAGGAATGCACGCAGAGCCTCGCGCTTGTGCGCGCGCGCTCCTTGCCGTAAGGGCGGCCTTCGAGAATCGCAGGCGCCCCCGGCGCGCACGTTTGTTATTTGAGGAATTGGTGCCGCCATGGCTGTCCCCAAGAGAAAAGTATCGCCTTCCCGTCGCGGCATGCGTCGCTCGCACGATGCGCTGAAGGTCGAGGCCTTCCACGAGTGCTCGAACTGCGGCGAGCTCAAGCGCCCGCACAACATCTGCGGCCACTGCGGGCACTACAACGGGCGTCAGGTGGTCGCCGTCGGCTGATCGCCGGTGGCCCTCACGATCAACCGGAGAGAAGCGCGATGAGCCTTCCGCGTATCGCTGTCGATGCGATGGGCGGCGATGAAGGCGTGCGCGTCATGGTCGAAGGCGCCGCGCTCGCTCGCCGCGAGCACGACAAGTTCAAGTTCCTGCTGGTCGGCGATTCCGCGCGCATCGAGGCGGCGCTGGACAACCACCCGAACCTGCGCGCGGCCTCCGAGATCCTCCATTGCGACGACGTGGTGGGCGGCGACGAGTTGCCCAGCCGCGCGCTGCGCCGCGCCAAGACCACCTCGATGGGCTGCGCCGTCAACGCGGTGAAGACCGGCGAGGCCGGGGCCGCGGTCAGCGCCGGCAACACCGGCGCGCTGATGGCGATGAGCAAGCTCGCCCTCAGGACCATGCCGGGGATAGATCGCCCGGCGCTCGCCGCGATCATGCCGACCCTCCAGGCCCACGACGTGGTGATGCTCGACCTCGGCGCCAACACCGAGGCGGACGCGCGCAACCTCGTCCAGTTCGCGGTGATGGGCGCGGCCTATTCGCGGATCGTCAACGGCTTCGACAAGCCGGTGGTCCGCCTGCTCAACATCGGCACCGAGGAGATCAAGGGCACCGAGGAGCTGCGCGACGCCGCCGCGATGCTCACCGCCGCTTCGGCGGATGGCACGCTGGCGCTGCAGTTCGACGGCTTTGTCGAGAGCGACAAGATCAACCGCGGCGAGACCCATGTGGTCGTCACCGACGGCTTCTCCGGCAATATCGCCCTGAAGGCGATCGAGGGTTCGGCGCGCTTTGTCACCGACCTGCTGCGCCAGGCCTTCACCTCCTCGCTGCGCTCCAAGATCGGCTTCCTCGTCTCGCGCCCCGCGACCGAGCTGCTGAAGCACCACCTCGATCCCAACAACCACAACGGCGCGGTCTTCCTCGGCCTCAACGGCGTGGTAGTGAAGAGCCACGGCAGCGCCACGGCCAAGGGCGTCGCCCATGCCGTCGCGGTCACCGCGCGCCTGCTCGAGAACAAGCTCACCGAGCGGATCGCGCAGGATCTCTCGCGCCTCGGCGAGGGCGCGCTGCGCCACAACGGCCGCCCCGCCGCGGCCCCCGTCGCCGGGGACAGCGAGGCGACTGCGTGACCGGATCGCGGCTGCTTGGCACGGGCTCGGCGCTGCCCCGCCGCATCGTCACCAACGCCGAACTCGCGGAGCGGGTCGACACGTCCGACGAGTGGATCGTCGCGCGCACCGGCATCCGCCAGCGTCACATCGCCGAGGACGGCGAGACAACCTCCACCCTCGCCATCGCCGCCGCCCGCGCGGCGCTTGCCAATGCGGGGGTCGAGGCGTCGAGCATAGGCCTCATCGTGCTCGCCACCGCCACCCCGGACAACACCTTCCCCGCCACCGCCACCAAGGTTCAGGCCGCGCTCGGCTGCCAGGGCGGGGTCGCCTTCGATGTCGGGGCGGTGTGCTCGGGCTTCCTCTATGCGCTCGCCGCCGCCGATTCGCTGCTGCGCACGGGCATGGCGAAGCGCGCGCTGGTGATCGGTGCGGAGACCTTCAGCCGCATCCTCGACTGGGAAGACCGCACGACCTGCGTGCTGTTCGGCGACGGGGCGGGCGCGGTGGTGCTCGAGGCACCGTCGGGCGAAGCGGGCGGCGCAGGCGCGCCCGGCATCCTCGGCACGCGGCTCCATGCCGATGGCGACCAGCACGACCTGCTCTATGTCGACGGCGGGCCCTCGACCACGCAGACCGTCGGCCACCTGCGCATGAAGGGCCCCGAGGTGTTCCGCCATGCGGTCGTCAACCTCGCCGAGGTGCTGCGCGAAGTGCTTGAAAGCACGGGCGTTCAGGTCGACGAGATCGACTGGGTGGTGCCACACCAGGCCAACGCCCGGATCCTCGATGCGACGGCGCGGAAGCTCGGCATCGCGCCCGAGAAGGTGATCGTCACCGTCGATCGCCACGCCAACACCTCGGCCGCCTCGGTGCCGCTCGCGCTGGATGCCGCGCGCCGCGACGGGCGGATCAAGGCGGGCGATCTCGTGATGCTGGAGGCGATGGGCGGCGGCTTCACCTGGGGCGCGAGCCTGATCCGCATGTGAGGCCAGCGGACGCCGGCTGTCCCTTTTGCTAACACAATTGCTGAAAAACCTTCACCCGCTGCGGCATCGCTTTGCAAAGGCGCAAGAAAAGTCGTAAGCGGGTGGCCTTCTTTCGGGTCGCGCCGCGAAGGAGATGTCGCATGATGCGTTCGGTTGGCACTTTGACCCGCGCCGATCTGGCCGAGACCATCAATCGCAAGATGGGTTTCAGCCGGGCCGAGTCCCTCGATCTGGTCGAGGCAATCCTCGACAAGATGAGCGATGCGCTGGCGCGGGGCGAGAACGTCAAGATCTCGGGCTTCGGCAGCTTTGTGCTGCGCGACAAGAACGAACGGATCGGCCGCAATCCCAAGACCGGGATCGAGGTGCCGATCACCCCGCGGCGGGTGATGACCTTCCGCGCGAGCCAGCTGCTCAAGGAACGCATCGCCAGGGGATGACCGGCAAGGATGAGGCCTGATGACCGCTTTCGATGACGGCAAGGACGAAGGCGCGCTGCGCACCATCGGCGAAGTCGGCGAGGCGCTCGGCATCAAGCCTCACGTGCTGCGCTACTGGGAGGCGCAGTTCCCGCTACTCAAGCCGCTGAAGCGCAGCGGGGGGCGGCGCTACTACCGCCCCGCCGACGTCGAGCTGGTGAGGACCATCGATCGGCTCATCAACCGCGAGGGCTACACCCTGAAGGGTGCCGAGGCGGTGCTGCGCGCCGCCGCCAAGTCCCCGCTCGACCGCCGCAAGGACGACCGCCGCGCCGGCGAACGCCGCGCCGATGCGGACCCGGACGCCGCGCCCGGCGTGCGGCTGGTGGTTTCCGAGGGCCCCGACATGGCCGATATCGTCGCGGGGCTGAAGTCCGTTCGCGCGAAGCTCGCCGCGGCGCTCGACGCCTGAGGGCTACTCCGCAGCCAGCAACGCCGCCTCGCCCAAGTCGACGCTGACAAGGCGCGACACACCCTTTTCCGCCATCGTGACCCCGAACAGCCGATGCATCCGGCTCATCGTCACCGCGTTATGGGTAACGATCAGGTAGCGGGTGGTGGTGGTGCGCACCATCGAATCCAGAAGGTCGCAGAAGCGCTCGACATTGGCGTCGTCGAGCGGCGCGTCGACTTCGTCGAGGACGCAGATCGGGGCAGGGTTGGTGAGGAACAGGGCGAAGATCAGCGCCGTCGCGGTCAGCGCCTGCTCGCCGCCCGAGAGCAGCGATAGCGACTGCAGCCGCTTGCCCGGCGGCTGGGCGTAGATTTCCAGCCCCGCCTCGAGCGGATCGTCGCTGTCGACCAGCGCAAGGTGCGCCTGGCCGCCCTCGAACAGCCGCGTGAACAGCACCCGGAAGTGCCCGTCGACCGCCTCGAAGGCGGCGCGCAGCCGCTCGCGGCCCTCGCGGTTGAGGCTGCCGATCGAGCCGCGCAGCCGGGCGATCGCCTCAACGAGTTCGGCCTGCTCCTCGGCGGACGAGCCGTGCTCGGCCTCGATCCGCGCGAGCTCGTCGGCGGCGACGAGGTTGACGGGGCCGATGCGCTCGCGGGCGGCGGTGAGCTTCTCGAGTTCGGCGGATTCGTCGGCCGCGGCGACGAGCGAGCCCTCGTCGAAGCCGAAGCGGTCGGGCAGCAGCGGCGGGGGGCACTGGAAGCGCTCGCCCGAGATGCGGCCCATCTCGGCGCGGCGCAGTTCCTCGTTCTCGGCGCGCGCCGCGAGGCTCGCGCGGGCCTCGCGGGCCTGGGCGAGCGCCTCGGTGGCCTGGGCGAGCGCGGCGTCGGCGGCGCGGCTGCGCGCCTCGGCCTCGCGCATCGCGGCATCGGCGGCGGCGAGTTCTGCAGCGAGGCGGGTGCGGGTGGCCTCGCCGGATTCCAGTTCCTCGGCGAGCGCGGCGGGCCTGCCGGCGTGGACCGCTTCCTCCTCTGCAATCTCGGCCAGACGGCGCGCTGTCTCGGCCATGCGGCGTTCGGCATCGCTGGCGCGGGCCTGCCACCCGGCGTGATCGGCGGATTGCGCGGCGAGCCGCTCGCGCGCCACGGCGAGCGCCTGGTCCTGCGCGGCGAGTTCGGCGAGCGCGGCCTGTACCGCGGCGCGGGCGGCGGCGTTTTTCGCCTGCGCGGCCTCCAGCGCGGCGCGCCCGGCGTCCTTGGCCGGGAGGCGCGCGCAGGCTTCGCGTGCGGTCTCGACGTCGGCCTTGGCGGCGGCGATCTGGGCGTCGATGTCGGAGGCGCTGGCGGCAAGTTCGGCGAGGCGCGCGGCGAGGCGCTCCTTCGCGGCCTCGGCCTGGTCAAGCCTGCGCAGCGCCTGCCGCTCGGCCTCGATCGCGCCGGCGATGGCGCGTTCCTGCGCGACAAGGCCGGTCTGAAGCGCCGATAGTTCCTCGCGCACCGCCTTGTCCTCCGCCTCGGCGCGCGCGGCGGCGTCGCGCAGCGGGGGGAGGGCAGCGTCGAGTTCGGCAAAACGGTTGGCAGCCTCGAGCTGCGCCGCTTCCGCCGCCCCCTCGCCGCGGGCGACGAAGCCGTCCCAGCGGCGCAGGTGCCCGGCGCGAGTGACGAGCCATTCGCCCGGCGCCAGCGCGCGGCCATCGTCGGCTTCGACGCAGTGCACCAGCGCAAGGCGGGCGGCGAGTTCGTCCGGGCACTGCGAGAGGCGCGACAGCAGGCTGTCCGCCACGGGCGCGGGCGCGGCGGCGCTGCCGGTCCAGAACCGCCCGTCGGGCGTCCCGGCAGGCGCGCCCAGCGGCGACTTGCCGTCGCGCCCCAGCACCGCGGCGAGCGCGCGTTCGTAGCCCGGCGCGACCGTCACCCGGTGGAGCGGCGTCGCCATGCCCTGCCGCCCCGCCTCGCGCTTCGCCCGGGCCTCGCGGTCGCGGGCGAGGGCGGCGTGCTCGCGCTCGACCCCGGCGAGTTCGGCGCGCGCGGCGGCGAGCGCGCTGGCGGCCTCGTCGCGCGCGGTCTGGAGCTCGGCCTTGCGGGCCTGATCCTCGGCGAGCTTCGCGCGCAGGCGGGCGAGTTCGTCGGCGGCGAGATCGGCCGCCTCGCGCGCGGCGATCACGTCGGCCTCGGGATCGCCGCTGGCGGCAAGCTCGGCGCGGGTGCGCGCGAGCCGGGCGGCCTCGGCCTCGATCCGGGCGAGCCGCGCCTCGGCCTGCTCCACCGCCGCCTCGGCGACGCGCCACTCGGCCTCGACCCCGGCCTGGTCGGCGGTCGCCTTGGCGATTGCGAGCTCGGCGGCGCGGCTGGCGCGCTCCCTGTCCTCGGCTTTCTCGGCGAAGCCCGGCCGCGCGGCCTCGGCGGCGGCGACAGCCTCGCGGCTGGCGGCGACCTCGTCGGTGAGCCGCGCCAGCGCCTCGACCGCGGCGGTCGTCAGACGGTCGGCATCGGAGCGGTCCTCCTCGAGCCGCTTGCGCTGGCGGGCGAGGTCGGCGAGGCGGGTCTCGGCGGCCTCGAGCTTCTCGGCGAGGGCCGCCATGCGGTGGCCGTGGGCCGAGGCATCGTCGCGCCGGTCGGCGTGCTCCTCGCGCGCCCCGGACAGCGCCTGCGCCGCCGCCGCCTGCTCCTTCTGCGCGACCTCGACCGCGCCCTGCACCTCGGCGACCTTCGCCTCGGCGCTCTCGGCCGCCGCGCGCGCCGCCTTGGCCGCCGCCGCCGCCTCGCGCCAGCGCGCGAAGAGCAGCCGCGCCTCGGCCGCCTGAATCTGCTTGGTCAGCTCGGTGTAGCGTTCCGCCTGCCGCGCCTGGCGCTTGAGCGAGGCGATCTGCGCGTCGAGTCCTGCCATCAGGTCCTCGAGCCGGGCGAGGTTCGCCTCCGCGCCGCGCAGCTTGCCCTCGGCATCCTTGCGCCGCACGTGGAGGCCGGCGATGCCCGCCGCTTCCTCCAGCATCGCGCGGCGCTCGGCGGGGCGGGCGGCGATCACCTGCGCGATCTTGCCCTGGCTGACGAGCGCGGGGGAGTGCGCGCCGGTCGCGGCATCGGCGAAGGTCAGCGCAACGTCCTTGGCCCGCACGTCGCGCCCGTTGACGCGGTAGGCGCTGCCCGCACCGCGCTCGATCCGGCGGGTGACGACCAGTTCCTCGCCGCCGTCATCCTCGGCGTGGAGCACCACCTCGGCGAAGTCGCGGGGCGGGCGCGTGGAGGTGCCCGCGAAGATCACGTCCTCCATGCCCCCGGAGCGCATCGACTTGGCCGAGGTTTCCCCCATGACCCAGCGGATCGCCTCGAGGAGGTTGGACTTGCCGCAGCCGTTGGGGCCGACGACGCCGGTCAGCCCGGGCTCGATGCGCAGTTCCGCCGGCTCGACGAAGCTCTTGAACCCGCTGAGCTTGAGCCGGTGGATCTGCATCGGCCTGCCTTGGCGCCCCCGCCTGCCGGCCTCAGCGCGCGCCGGCGCGCTGGAGCTGGGGCTCGATCATCTCCCAGGTCGTGCCTTCCAGCCTGCGACCGTTGAGGAAGAAGGTCGGCGTGCCGGTGATGTTGTCGCGCTGGTTGTTGGCCTCGACCTGCTGGACCATCGCCTCGATCCTGGCGCTGTCGGCCAGACAGGTGCGCGCCTGGTCGGCGCTGAGGCCGCGCGCGGCGAAGAACTCGATGAGGCCGGTCGTCTCACCGATCGCCACGAAGCGCTGGTTGAGCGGGAGCTGGCTCGCCGCCTGCACCGCGGCCTGGTTGCCCTGGAGCCCGGCGAAGACCGCGTCGAGGTTCTGCCAGACCTGGTCGGAAAGCGGCTGCATCTGCTCCTTGGCGCCGCACTGCGCCAGAGCGGCGATCACCACGTCGAAGGAGTTGAGGAACACCTCGCGCTGCTCGAAGCTGACGACGCCGCTCGCGACATACTGGTTCTTCAGCGGCTCCTTGGCGGTCTGCGAGAAGGTCGCGCAATGGCCGCAGGTGTGCGAGGCATATTCGACGAGCTTGAGCGGCGCCTCGGGGTTGCCGATCTTGTAGCCGCCCTCGGGCGTGACGGTGACGGTGTCGGTCCACTGCTGGCCCGCCGGGGCGGCGACCTTGGGCAGGGGCTCGCCCAAGGGCGCGCCGCCTTCAGCGGTGCCGGCATCGTTGCAGGCCGCGAGCATCAGCGGCGCGAGCGCGATCAGGGGGAGCGAGAGCAGGCGGGTCAGTTTCATCGGGCGGCAATCCTCGGGGGTGATGAAAGACGAAGGATAGAGCCTCACCCGGCCCTGCGGCAAGCGCGGGCCCGGGGAGGGGGTGGGAACGCTGTGAACAACCCGCCTAGCGGCCCGCCGTGCCGGTCCGCGCGGCGAGGGCCGCCGGAGCAGGGGCGGGCGCGGCGGCGAATTTGGCCGAGAGCACGGGGTAGAGCGTCCCCCAGTCGTGCACGTCCTGGAGCAGCTTGCCGTTGAGGGCGAAGCTCGGCGTGCTGTTGACGCCGAACTCGTCCTTGTCGGCGAGGCCGTTGTCGACAAGCGCCTTGGCGGCGGCATCGTCCGAAACGCAAGCATCGAGTTCGGCCTGCGATTGCCCGCGCTGGGCGAGCATCGCCGTCAGCCCCAGCGCGTTCACCGCGTTCATGCGCCCGGCCTTGTCGCCGCGCAGCCAGATCGCCTGCTGGCTCTGCGGCGCGTTGCGGGCCTTGCCGAGCCATTCGGCCTGGGAGAGCATCAGCGCCTGGTGCCGCTCCTTGAACTTCGCCGGATCGCCGCACTGGGCGAGAAGGGTCACGGCAAGGTCGAGGCCGTTGCGGATCACCGGGCGCACCTCGAGCGCGGCCTTGCCGGGCGCGAGCACCACGAGATCGAGCGGCGGCTCCCCGCGCGCGGCGAAATCGGCGCAGTGCGGGCAGGTGTAGCTGATGAACTCGATGAGCCGCGTCTCCGCATCGGGATTGCCGATGAGGTGCCCGCGCGGCGTGCGGGCGACGATGCCCTGCCAGGTGCCCGGGCTGCCCGCGGTGCCGAAGGCGCTGCCGGGGCGCGACAGGTCCTGCGGCGACTTGGCCTTCTGCTGTGCGCCCGCGGACCCGGTGGCGAGGGCCAGCGCGGCGGCGGCAGCAGCAGCGGCGGCGAGGAGGAAGGGCTTGGTCATCAGGGCTCTTGGTCCGGCTTGCGGGGCGTTTCGTTGTTGGAGAGGCTGCGGGCGAGCGATTCGAGCACGGTGCGCAGCTCCGCATCGCCGATATCGCGCAAGCTGTCGCCGAGTTCCAGCGGGATCGGCTTGAGCGAGGGCGGGGGCTTGGCCGGGCGCCCGTCGGCGGGCGGGGTGACCGCGCCCTGCCTGAGCTTCACCCGGGCGACGGCGCGGTAGCCGAAGAAGCGGTTCACCCGCTCGATGATCTCGGGCGTGACCTGCTCGATAAGCGGCGCATGGGCGGGGACCACGACGAGCTGGAGGATGCCTTCCGCCTTCTCGCCGGGCGGGAAGCGGATCGCCTCGGGGCTGCATACGCGGGCGTGGGCCGGGCCGACGATCTCGGGCCACCGGGTGACAACCGAGGACTGCACGAAGCCGAAGCGGCGGAAGGCGGTGCGGCCGATCTCGGGCATGAGGTCGCCGATCGCCTTGGCACCCCGGCCGCGGGGGCGCGTATAGGGCTTGGCCTTGCCCTGCTTGTCCGAGGTGGTCTTGGCGCTTTTCATGGTCGCGCCCGCCATGCCATAGGCGGCGCGTGACCGCCAGCATCTCTGACAATCTGCTCGCCTGGTACGACCGGAACGCGCGCGACCTGCCGTGGCGCGTGCCGCCCGGCGCGCCGCTGCCGGACGATCCCGCCTGGCCCTACCGCGTGTGGCTTTCCGAGGTGATGCTCCAGCAGACCACGGTGGCGGCAGTGAAGCCCTATTTCGCGAAGTTCGTGGGGCTCTGGCCCAGCGTCGAGGCGCTCGCCGCCGCGCCGGAGGACGACGTCATGGCGGCATGGGCGGGGCTCGGCTACTATTCGCGCGCCCGCAACCTCGTGAAGTGCGCGCGGGCGGTGGCGGAGCGGGGCGGCTTTCCCGACAGCGAGGCGGAGCTGCGGAGGCTCCCTGGTCTCGGCGACTACACCGCGGCGGCGGTGGCCGCGATCGCCTTCGGGCGGCGCGCGGTGGTGGTCGATGCCAATGTCGAGCGGGTGGTGGCGCGGCTCTTCGCGATCGGCGAGCCGCTGCCGGGGGCGAGGAAGGCGATCCGCGCAGCCGCTGACCGCATCACGCCGGACGAGCGCGCGGGTGATTTCGCGCAAGGAATGATGGACCTGGGTAGCCACGTCTGCACCACCCGCGCGCCGCGCTGCCTGCTCTGCCCGCTGGCGGAGGACTGCGAGGGTCGCAAGGCCGGCGATCCCGAGCGCCTGCCGGTCAAGCCCGCCAAGAAGGCGGTGCCCGAGCGACGCGGCACCGCCTTCTGGATCACGCGGTCCGGCGGCGTGGAGGTGTGGCTCGTCACCCGGCCCGCGGCGGGGATGCTCGGCGGGATGCGGGCGCTGCCCGACGACGGCTGGACCGCGCGCGCCGACGGTTCGGGCGAGGCGCCGCTCATCGGAGCATGGCGCCGCCTCGGCGCGGTGCGGCACGGCTTCACCCATGCGTCCCTGACGCTGGAGGTGCGGGCGCTGGAGACGGGGGAGACGCCGCCGGGGGAGGGGATGTGGTGGCCCGTCGACCGCCTCGGCGAGGCGGGGCTCGCGACGCTCTTCGCGCGGGCGGCCGACCTCGCGCTCGCCTAGAAGAACCCGCCGCCCAGCGACAGCCGCACGCCCGCGATCAGCAGCACGACGAGGCAGAAGTTCCGCCCCCCGTTCTGGCGCGAAAGCGCGCCGAGGATGATCCCGAGCACGATCAGCGGCAGGGCGAACCAGTTGGCCCAGCCGAGCAGCGGGATCTGCGCGGGGATGACGATCAACAGGCTGACGAGGCCGACGAGATAGGCAAGGGCGTTGAGCATGTGTCTTATATGGCCAAGACACCTCGCGCTTGCAAGCCTGCCCGCACCCGGCGCGATTGACCCGCGCGGCAGCCTGCCGCAGACATGGCGCGCCAAGCCGCTTCGGAGATTCTGCCCCATGCCTGCCGACACCCTCGCCCTCCCGCAACTCTCGCGCCGCGCCCTGCTGCGGCATGCCACGCTGGCGGCGGGCGGGGCGGCGCTGGCGGGCCTGCCCTTCGGCCGCATGGCCTTCGCGCATGACGTCGGCGAGAGCTGGCCGCACGTCGCGGCGCTGTCGGACAAGTATGTCGCGAGCCGCAAGCTCGCCAACCTGTTCATGACCTTCGGCTGGAGGCAGGAGGACCACGCCCACACCGTCGGGGGCGGCACCCTCTCGCTCGCCCGGCCGGAGCGGGTCGACGAGAACTCGCTCTACCGCATCTATTCGATGTCGAAGCCGATCACCGGCATGGCGACGATGATCCTGATCGACGAGGGCAGGCTCGGCCTCGACCAGCCGCTGCACGAGATCCTGCCCGCCTTCCGCAACATGCAGGTGCTGGTGCGCCCCGATGCGGACATCGTGGAGACCGAGCCGGCGATCCGCCCGATCACCATCCGCCAACTCCTCACCCACACCGCCGGGCTCGGCTACCAGATCAACCCCGCCTCGCCGCTCACCCAGGCTTACAACGAGGCGGGGCTGGTCGGCGGGCGGGTGAGCCGCCTACCGATCCCGGGCTTCCCGCCCGTCACCCCCGCACCGGGCCTCGCCGCCTTCGCCGACCGGCTGGCCGAGCTGCCGCTGCTCCATCAGCCGGCGACGAAGTGGAGCTACTCGGCCTCGATCGACCTCCTCGGCCGGGTCATCGAGGTGGCGAGCGGGATGCCCTTCGAGGCCTTCCTGCAGAGGCGCATCTTCGACCCCTGCGGCATGACGAGCACCTGGTTCCAGGTGCCCCAGAGCGAGGTGCATCGCCTCACCGACAATTACGGCATCCTCAATGGCACCGCCTTCCCGCTCGATCCGGCGGCGAACTCGATCTACCTCGATCCGCCCGAGGTGCCGACCGGCGGGGGCGGGCTGGTGTCGAGCCCCAGGGACTATGACCGCTTCCTCAGGATGCTGCTCGGCTACGGCACGATCGACGGAAAGTTCGTGATGAGCGAGGAGGCGGTGCGGGTCGGCACCTCGAACCTCATCCCCGCCACCGTCGACATGACGGGGAGTTGGATGGAGGGCGAGGGCCACGGCGCGGGCGGGCGCTCGACGGGATCGACCTTCGGCTGGGGCGGGGCGGCGGGCACGCTGGGCGCGGTCGATTTCGCGCGCGGGCTGCGCACCGCGCTGTGGACCCAGTACATGCCCTCGGAGACCTACCCGCTGCGCGAGGAGTTCCAGGCTGCCATCGAGGCAGACCTGGCGGCGATGAAGCCGGCGAAGAAGGCGGCGTGATGCGCGCGCCCGCTGCCGGAGCCCCGCCGATGGCCTTCGCGGGGTCGCCGCTCGACCGTGCGGATCACATCCGCGTCGACGACGAGGCGCTGGCGGGGCTGATGAACTGGCGCGCGCGGGTGCTGCTGCTCGACGGGCTGCTGCCAGGGGTGGACGAGCGGGGCGGCCTCGTGTGGGGCAGCCTCGCCGACGTCGCGCCGGAGGCGGAGCTGGTGTTTCTCGGGATGCTTGATGGCAAGGCGCATTTCGCCCCGGTGCCTGCCGAGGGCGCGGAAGGGCCGGCCTATGCCATGCCGCGCGCGTGGGCCCTCATGACCCAGCTCACGCCCCCCGACCTTGCAATCTACGGCGGGGCGCGGAGCCTCGTCGACTGGCACGCGCGGCACCGTTTCTGCGCGCGCTGCGGGTCGCCCACGAAGCTAGTCAAGGGCGGCTGGCAGCGGCATTGCGACAATTGCGGCGCGGACCACTTCCCGAGGACCGACCCGGTGACGATCATGCTGGTCGAACACGAGGACAAGCTCCTCCTCGGCCGCCAGCCGCGCTTCCCGCCGAAGATGTATTCCGCGCTCGCCGGCTTCGTCGAGCCGGGCGAGACCATCGAGGAGGCGGTCGCGCGCGAGATCCACGAGGAGGCGGGGGTGCGGGTGCGCGACGTGCGCTATATCGCGAGCCAGCCCTGGCCTTTCCCGAGTCAGCTGATGATCGGATGCACCTCCATCGCCGACGATCCGGCGCTCGCCATCGACACGACCGAGCTCGAGGACGCGCGCTGGTTCACCCGCCAGGAACTCGAAGCCGCGCGTGCTGCGGGCGAGGCGGGGACCGACCTCCTCTACTTCCCGCGCCCCTTCGCCATCGCGCACCACCTCGTCAGCTGGTGGCTCGACCGGTGACGCAGACGCTCACCATCGACATCTACTCCGATGTCGTGTGCCCCTGGTGCCTGATCGGCTACGGGCAGCTGACCAAGGCGCTCGCCGAGCTGGAGGGCGAGATCGCCGCGGAGATCCGCTGGCGGTCCTTCGAGCTCAACCCCGGCATGGCCGCCGAGGGCGAGGCGCAGGAGGCGCACCTCGCACGCAAATATGGCCGCTCCGCCGAGGAGGGCGCGGCGGTCCGCGGGCGGATGAAGGCGATCGCCGAGGAAGCTGGCGTGTCGGTGTCATATGAAGGCGAGGGCCCGAATGGCGAAGGGGCGCCGCCGGCGATGATGTGGAACACCCGCGACTGCCACAAGCTCCTCGCCTTCGCGCTAGAGGAGGCGGGGAGCGAGGTGCAGACCGCGCTCAAGCTTGCGCTGTTCCGCGCCCATTTCAACGAGCGCCGCAGCCTTGCCGACCGCGACCTGCTGCTCGACCTTGCCGCCTCGGCGGGCCTGCACCGGGAGGCCGCCAAGGCGGCGCTCGCCGACCCCGATCTCGAGGCGCGCGTCGTCGCTGAGGAGCAGGAGGCGTGGGACATGAACATCTCCGGCGTCCCGGCGATGGTGGTCGAAGGCCGCTTCCTGATTCCCGGCGCGCAAACGCCCGAGGTCTACGTCAACGCCCTGCGCCGCGTTGCCGCGAAGACCCGCGCGACAGGCTGACCCAAAACCGGGGCGGGGAGCGACGCGACAGCCACCCATGTCAGCGCCGCCACCCGCCAACTCCTGCGAGGAAGGGTCATCGCGATCCGGCCGTGACGAGCCGGGCGCCCCATTCGAGCAGGAGAACAACAATGTCCAAGGTATCAGCGATTTTCGACACGCACGCTGAAGCGGAACGTGCGGTTAGCGACCTGCGGATGCTCGGCCTCGGCGACAACGACATCTCGGTGATCGCCCACCACAAGGGCACCACCACGCACCGTGCCGGTGACGGCGAGGTGACCGATGAGGACCACCGCAACGTGCTGCGCGGCGTGCTCGGCGGCGGCGCGCTCGGCGCGGGCCTCGGCGTGGCGGCGCTGGCGATCCCGGGCGTCGGCCCGCTCGCGGCGGCTGGCGCGATTGCGGCCGCGGCCGTGCCCGAGGCGATGGGCATCGGCGCCGTGGTCGGCGCGATCGGCGGCACGCTCAACGAGACCCTCACCAAGCACGGCGTCAGCGAGGACGACGCGAACTATTACAGCGACCGCATCAAGAACGGCGGCGTGGTGGTGACGGTCGAGGACATTGGCGTCGACGAGGAGAAGCTGCGCGAGGTGCTCTACCGCAACGGCGGGCACAACGCCGGCAACGCCCGCGCGGTCAACTTCTGATCGGGCAACCCTGACGATGGCGCCGGGCCGGGACGTGCGCGTCCCCGGCCCGGCGCCTCGCTGTCTGAAGGACACACCGAGCATGGCGAGTTACCCCAGGGCGCAGTATGCCGCCAACCCGCGCCCCGCGATCGGCCGGGGCGGCTTCATTGCGCTCGGCATCCTGCTGGTGCTGGTGGGCGCGATCGCGCTGCTCTTCCCGCTGCTGGCGGCGTGGTCGATCAACCTCATCGCCGGGGTGAGCCTGCTCGCGGGCGGCATCTTGACCCTCGTCCACGCCTTTCGCGTGCGCGCGTGGCGCGGGTTCGCGCTCCAAGCGCTGCTGGGGCTGCTCTATGTGGGCGCGGGGCTGATCTTCGTGCTCAACCCCTTCGCGGGGCTGATCGCGCTCACCGTGATGCTCGGCGCCTTCTTCGCGGCCGACGGCGTCGCGCGGATCATGCTCGCCCTCAGGATCCGCCCGCAGCGCGCCTGGTGGCTGTTCGTGGTGAGCGGGCTGCTGTCGCTGGTGCTCGGGGTACTGGTGCTGCTCGGACTGCCCAGCGGCTGGTCGGTCGCCTTTCTCGGCATCGTCGTCGGGGTGAACATGATCTTCACCGGCGTCGGCTTCCTGTGCTGCACCGGCACCGACAGCCCGCGCCCCAAGCGCCGCGTCGCCGCCTAGACGAGGCCGAGCCGCTCCAGCTTCATCGCCAGCCGCCCCGGCAGCGCGTCGCCGATCTCCTCCCCGTCCGCGACATCGCGCGGGGCCTTGTCCTCGGTGAGATAGCGCCAGCCCTGGTGGGCGCGCTTCGCCTGCTGGTGGACCCGCACGAGGCGCGGCTCGAGCACGATGTCCCAGCGCCCGTCCTCGGTCTTCTCGAAACCCAGGATCGCCGAACGCGCGACGATCGCATGGTTGACGATCCAGTAGAGCGAGCCGCCGATGCATTCCGTGTGCCGGGTCGGGCGGGTGCGGGTGGTGAGCCGCACCTCGCCCCGCCCGCGAAACCAGCCGGCGAGTTGGTCATAGCTCTTCGCCCCGAAGGCGATCTTGGTGAGGTGGAGAGGCATGGGGCCAATGTGGCGCGCCTGCCTGCCGGATCAAGCGATGCTGAGGCCCCCGTCCACAATGAAGGGCGCGCCGGTGGCGAAGCGGCTCTCGTCGCTGGCGAGATAGACGACGAGATGCGCGATGTCCTCCACCTCGCCCATGCGGCCGATGGGCTGGGCGACGGAGAAGGCCGCACGGGTCGCCTCCGGGTCGGGGGTGCCGGCGATCACGCTCTCGACATTGGGGGTGAGAATGGTGCCCGGCTGCACGGAATTGACCCTGATCCCGTTCTTCTCCCGCGCGCACCAGAGGGCAATGCTCTTGGTCAGAGTCACGACCGCCGCCTTGGCGGAGTTGTAGGCGGCGAGATCGGGCGACACCTTGTTGCCCGCGGCGGAGGAGAAGTTGACGATCGACCCGCCGCCGCCCTTCGCCATCAGCGGGATCGCCGCCTTGCAGCCCATGAAGATCGAGTCGACGTCGACCGTGTAGCAGCGCCGGAAATCCTCCGGCGAGATGTCCGCGATCGACCCGAAGACGGTGATCGCGGCGTTGTTGACCAGCACGTCGAGCCGGCCGTGCTGCGCCTCGACCTCGGCGATGACCTCCTGCCAGCGCGTCCAGTCGGTGACATCCTGGGGGAGGAACCCGCAGCCCAGTTCCGCCGCGGTGGCGCGGCCCGCGCCCTCGTCGATGTCGGTGATGGTGACCGTCGCGCCTTCCGCCAGCAGCGCCTTCGCCGCCGCCTTGCCGAGGCCCATCGCGCCGCCCGTCAGCAGCACCACCTTGCCCGCCACGCGTCCTGCCATCGCTCTCTCCCCTTGTGTTGGGGGAGGGCTATCAGCCGACCAGACCGCTGACCACTGCCAAACCTAGGAAGACGAGGAAGCCCATCGAATCCGTCGTCATGGTGACGAAGATCGAGGAGGCGATCGCAGGGTCGGCCTTGAAGCGCTGGAGCGTCAGCGGCACCAGCACGCCCGCAAAGCCCGCGATCATGATGTTGCACAGCATCGCCGCGCCGATCACGCCGCCGAGCAGGGGGTTCTGGAACAAGAGCGCGACGATCACCCCGATCACCACCGCCACCGTGCCGCCATTGAGGGCCGCGATCGAGATCTCGCGCCGGATCGCGCGCCAGGTGTTGGCGTCGGTGAGCTGGTTGGTGGCGATCGCGCGCACCGTCACCGCGAGGGTCTGCGTCCCCGCGTTCCCGCCGATCCCGGCGACGATCGGCATCAGCACCGCCAGTGCCACCATCGTCGCGATCACGTCCTCGAACTGGGCGATCACGCTCGAGGCGACCGAGGCGGTGAGCAGGTTCGCCAGCAGCCAGCGCACCCGCGCCTTGTAGGAATCGACGATCGGCTCGTTGATGTCCCCGTCGCCCGCGCCCGACAGCAGCAGCGCGTCCTCGCCCGCTTCCTCGGAGATGATGTGGACGATGTCGTCGACCGTCATCTGGCCGACCAGACGCCCGCTCTCGTCCACCACCGCGGCCGAGATCAGCGCATATTTCTGGAACATCAGCGCGACCTCCTCCTGGTCCATCGTGACCGGGATGAGGGTCTGGTCGCGCTTCATCACGTCGGTGAGGCGGACGTTGCGCGGCGTCGTCAGGATCCAGTTCAGCGCGCAGGTGCCGACCGGGTGGTGGCGCTCGTCGATGACGAAGACCTCGAAGAAATCGTGGTCGAGATCGCCTTCCTCGCGCAGGTAGTCGATGAGGTCGCCGACGGTCATGTGCTCGGGCACCGCCACGAAATGGCGGCTCATCAGGCGCCCGGCGGTCTCCTCGGGATAGGCGAGCGCGCTCGAGACCGCCTCGCGGGTCTCGGGCTCGAGCTCGGCGATGATTGCGCGCTGGTCGGCCTCGTCGAGGTCCTCGATGAGCTGCACCGCGTCGTCGGTGTCGAGCTGCTCGGCGATGGTGGCGACCGCCTGCGCGGGCAGGGCCTCCATCAGGTCCTCGCGGACGTAGTCGTTGAGTTCCGCGATGACGTCGCTGGTCATCAGGTCGGTGATCGCGGCGGCGAGCTGCGCGCGCTCGGAGCGGTCGAGCAGCTCGATCAGGTCGGCGATGTCGGCGGCGTGGAGCGGCTCGACGAGATCGTAGACCGCGCCCTTGTCCCCCGCCTCGAGCGCATCGCGCACCGCGCCGACATATTCGGCCTTGAGGCGGTTCTCCTCGTCGTGACGCTCGTCGTCGACGCGGTCGTCCGGGCGCACCTCGGCCTCGCCCATGTCGGCGATGACGATGTCATCCTCGATGATGCGATCCTCGGCCATGCTGAGGCGTTTACGGAGGGAGGTTCGAAAAGCAAGGCTGGAGGGTGACAGGTCGCGAATGGGTGCGTATGGCCGGGCGAAATCATCCAGGAGACACGTTCATGGCCGAGACCCTCACCCTCACCCTCGACACCGGCGACGGCGAGCCGAAGGACGTGGTGATCCGCCTGCGCCCCGACCTCGCGCCCGGCCACGTCGCGCGCATCACCGAGCTCGCGCAGGAAGGCTTCTACGACGGCGTGATCTTCCACCGCGTGATCGCGGGCTTCATGGCGCAGGGCGGCGACCCGACCGGGACCGGCATGGGCGGCAGCGACAAGCCCGACCTCGCGGCCGAGTTCAACGCCGAGCCGCATGTCGAGGGCACCTGCTCGATGGCCCGCGCGCAGAACCCGAACAGCGCCAACTCGCAGTTCTTCATCTGCTTCGAGGACGCGCGCTTCCTCGACAAGCAGTACACCGTGTGGGGCAAGGTCGAGAGCGGCATGGAGCACGTCCACGCCCTCCCCAAGGGCGAACCGCCGCGCAACCCGGGCAAGATCGTCAAGGCGACCGTCGCCTGATCGGCTGATGATTCCAGAGGGTGGTCAGGTCGGGGTCAGACCCCTTCCAGACCCCCCTTTCACCCCCTCCAGACCCCTCCCAGGCTGCCCCTGACCCCCGCTCGCGGCGGTGTTTCACGTGAAACATCGCCTCCTCGCGGGCGTTGAACGCAGGCCGCATCGGCGCTATGGGCGGCCCCCTCATGAAACCCTCCGCGCCCCCCAGGACCTACAGGGTCAAGAGCTTCGGCTGCCAGATGAACGTCTATGATGGCGAGCGCATGGGCGAGCTGCTGGCGACGCGCGGGATCGTGCCCGCGCCCGAGGGCGAGGAGGCCGATCTCGTCATCCTCAACACCTGCCATATCCGTGAAAAGGCTGCGGAAAAGGTCTATTCGGACATCGGCCGGCTGGTCGCGGCGGGCAAGGAAAACGGCAAGGCGCCGCTCATCGCGGTCGCCGGCTGCGTCGCCCAGGCCGAGGGCGAGGAGATCATGGCCCGAGCCCCCGCGGTGAGCATCGTGGTCGGCCCGCAGGCCTATCACCGCCTGCCGCAAATGCTTGACAAGGCAGTGGAAGGCGAGCGCGCGACCGACACGGACATGCCCGCCATTGCCAAGTTCGACGCCCTGCCGGCGCGGCGGAAGAGAGGCCCGAGCGCCTTCCTGACGGTGCAGGAAGGCTGCGACAAGTTCTGCACCTATTGCGTCGTGCCCTACACCCGCGGCGCGGAAATCTCGCGGCCTTTCAGGCATCTGGTCGCCGAGGCTCGCAAACTGGTGGAGGCGGGCGCGAAGGAGATCACGCTGCTCGGCCAGAACGTCAACGCCTGGGCGGGCGAGGACGACAAAGGTCGCCGCGTGGGCCTCGGCGGGCTGATCCGGGTGCTGGCGGGGATCGATGGCCTTGCCCGCATCCGCTACACCACCAGCCATCCCAACGACATGGACGAGGACCTTATCGCCGCCCATGGCGAGGTCGAAAAGCTGATGCCTTACCTGCACTTGCCGGTGCAAGCTGGCAACGATCGCATCCTGAGGGCCATGAACCGCCAGCACACGGCGGAGGGCTATCTGAGGCTCATCGAGCGCTTCCGCGCCGTCCGCCCCGACATTGCGCTCTCGGGCGACTTCATCGTCGGCTTCCCCGGCGAGACCGAGGCGGAGTTCGAGGACACCCTCGCGATCGTCGACGCGGTGCGCTACGCCGCCTGCTTCAGCTTCAAGTACTCCCCGCGCCCCGGCACCCCGGCGGCGACGTTGGAGAACCAGATCGCGTCCGAGGTGATGGACGACCGCCTCCAACGCCTCCAGCAGCGGATCGGCGCGCATCAGTTGGCTTTCAACCAGGCGAGCGTCGGGAAGACCTGCAAGGTGCTGGTCGAACGCACCGGGCGCCACCCCGGCCAGTGGCTCGGCAAGTCGCCCTGGCTCCAGAGCGTCTGGTTCGAGGGCGACCATGCGATCGGCGACCTCGTCGAGGTCGAACTCGCCGAGGCGGGACCGAACTCGCTGAAGGGCCTAGTGCCCGCGCTCGCCTGAGCGCTCCGCCGCCACCACCGCGCGGGCGATATCGTGGTAGACGCGCCGCGGCCCCACGTTGCGCGAGGCGTCGTAGAGCTCGCGCACCAGCGCCTTGTCGTAGTCGGTCAACCCCGCGGGCGGCGCGGCGTCATCGAACAGGGTGAGGATCGTGCGCACCGGAGCGCCAGCCTCGACCGACCCGGTGCCGAGCAGCGCGCGAATCGTCGCGTAATCAGCCAGTTGCCCTAGCGTGAAGCCTTCCGCCGCCTCACGGGCGATCAGCACCGCGGCGCCGGTGATCTCGGTGGTGACGATTGGATCGGTCGAACTGAACGGCTCAATCAGAAGGAGAACGGGACGCCCTCCATACATTACCGCGCCCGGATCAGCATGGGCCATGGGCCCACCCTCGAAATTGCGCACCACGACCTTGTTCCAGGCCCGGACCGGCCCCGCCTCTGCCAGCACCCGCTCGCGCTGATATGTGGCCAAGTGGGCGAGTTGCGGCGAAGCGGTGCTGAGCCAGCGCTCCGGCGGACCGGCGGCCGGGGCCATGAAGGCAACCCGCACCGTAGGCAGGCAGGTCGGCGAGCGGTCGGCACCGACGCCCAATGCCTCGGCATTTGCGCGGATGCGCTCGGCGATGACTTCGGTGTCCTCGGGCGCGAGGCCGAACACCGTGACGCATACTGGAAAGGCGAATTTCGCGATCGGCTGGCGCATCCGCGGCGGGCGGATCACCTCGCGGCTGAACTCGCGCAGCTCCTTTCGGCGCTCGGCCTCCGTGGGGGGCGGGGTGACGACGATTTCGGCCAGGGGCCCGCGCGCGGCGGTCGGCGGCGGTTCCTGCGCGGCGGCGGGAACGGCGAGCAGCAGACCCAGCACTGGCCCCGCACGAGAAGGCATTTCCGACGCCCTGTCAGGAAGTTGACCCGCCATTCCTAACACGGATCGGTGACCGATGTGAAGCTACCGTGACTTTCCACGGCCATGTCGCCGTGCGCGGCTTGCCAAGGCGCACGGACGACTTACCTTCACGACTCGATGGTCGTGGGATTGTTCCGCGGCCGCAGCCAAAGGACTCTATGGGCCGTCGACCCTCCCGTGCCGGGCACCCGGCGCTCTCGCCCGATCCGCGCGGCATCCCCGCTCCCCGACGCGCGCGGGCCGACCTGACCTTCGAGAACCAGGCCCTGCTTGGCCCGCTGTTCGGACAGTTCGACGCCAATCTGGTGCAGGTGGAGAACCGGCTCGGGGTCTACATCCACGCGCGCGGACATCAGGTGGTGATCGAGGGACCCGAGGACGACGTCGCGCGCGCCCGCGAGACCCTGAAGACCATGTACGACCGGCTGGCCCGCGGCGAGGCGCTGGATAGCGGGGCGATCGAGTCCATGATTGCCATGTCGGCCGAGCCGACGCTCGAGGGGATCATCTCGGGCGACGACGGTGCGCCGCCGATCATGATCCGCACGCGCAAGAAGACCATCGTGCCGCGCTCGGCGACCCAGATCGACTACATGCGCGCGCTGGCCCGCGACGACATCATCTTCGCGCTCGGCCCGGCAGGGACAGGCAAGACCTACATCGCGGTGGCGCAAGCGGTAAGCCAGCTCATCACCGGCTCCGTGCAGCGACTGATCCTCTCGCGGCCCGCGGTCGAGGCGGGGGAGAAGCTCGGCTTCCTCCCCGGCGACATGAAGGAGAAGGTCGATCCCTATCTGCGCCCGCTCTACGATGCGCTGAACGACTGCATGCCGCCCGAGCAGGTCGAGCGGCGCCTCGCCAACGGCGAGATCGAGATCGCGCCCATCGCCTTCATGCGCGGACGCACGCTCGCCGACAGCTTCATCATCCTCGACGAGGCGCAGAACACCACGCGCGAGCAGATGAAGATGTTCCTCACCCGCTTCGGCCAGAACAGCCGCATGGTGATCTGCGGCGACCCGCGGCAGGTCGACATTCCGGGCGGTCCGAACATGAGCGGCCTCAACGACGCCGTCTCGCGGCTCGAGGGGGTGGAGGGATTTGGCACGATCCGCTTCACCGCGGCCGACGTGGTGCGCCACCCCATCGTGGGCCGGATTGTCGAGGCCTACGAGGGCGAAGGAGCCTGACGGAAGCCTCAGAGCAGAGCGCCACTGGCTCGCGATGGAGGGTGAAAACCAGGCGTTGATCCGGACGGTGTGACCTTTCTGCCGCGCTTGCGGACGAGAAAATGCAAAGGCTGGAACCAATGGGGCCGATCCCAAGTTTGAATGGCATGGCCGAACCGATTCTCATCGTTGAAGACGAAATGCTCGTCGCCTTCGAGATGCAGAGCATCCTCGAGGAGCACGGCTACAACGTCATCGGGATTGCCGCCGATCTTCAGGGGGCGCTCGCCTATGCCGACCACGGGCCGGCGCTTGCCCTCGTCGATCTGAACCTGCGCGACGGGCTCACGGGTCCTGAGATCGGCGCCCGGCTTGCTACGGAATACAGCACCGCGGTGCTCTTCGTCACGGCCAACCCGCGCCTGCTCGGCGATGGCATCGCGGGCACCATCGGCGTGATCACCAAGCCGACGGACGAGACGACGCTCCTGTCGGCGGTGAGCTTCGCGCTGGACGTGCGCCGCGGACGGGAAGCCGAGGCGCCGGCGTTCATCCGCCGCTTCCGCTGATCAGTCCCGGCTGAGACGCCGCGCAAGCACCGTAACGCGCACGCGCAGCCCTTCGGGCGCCCAGTCCCGCTCGATCGTGCCCCCAAGCTGCGAGACGATGCTGATATCGGTTAACTGCGTGCCGAAGCCCGTCTGCCGGGGCTCCGCCACGGAGGGGCCGCCCGTCTCCTGCCACGTGATCACGATCGTTTCGTCGTCGGCGGCGGTCAGGATGTGGACCCGTCCCTCCGGCACGGACAGCGCGCCATACTTGGCGGAGTTCGTCGCGAGCTCGTGAAACGCGAGACCGATCGGCGTCGCGCCGCGGTCGTCCACGCGGATGTCCTCGCCAGCGATATCGACCCGCCCTTCGTGCATCGCAGGGTAGGGCCGCAGCAGCTCTTGCAGCAGCGCCGACAGCGAGTGCGGCCCATCATGCGGAGCGCTCTCCTCGCTGTGCGGGCGGACGTAGTCGTGGGCGCGGCCGAGCGCGGCGACGCGGTCCTGGAGTTCGCGCGCAAGCTCCTTCAGGTCCGGAAAGCGGCGCGCGGAGATGGCGATGATGCCGTTGATCACCGCGAAAATGTTCTTGATCCGGTGGCTCAGTTCCCGGCTGAGGATCGCGTTCTGCTCGGCGGTCTGCTTGTGCTCGTGGATGTCGGTGCAGGTGCCGACCCAGCGGATGATCGCGCCCTTCTCGTCGCGGACCGGCAGCGCGCGGCCGAGCGTCCAGCGGTAGGCACCGCTGTGATGGCGCAGGCGATACTCGATCTCGTAGGGCTCTCCGGTCGCGAGGCTGTGCCGCCACACCGCCCAGGCGCGTTCCTGGTCCTCGGGATGGAACATGTCGTTCCAGCCCTCGCCGTCGGTCGAGCCGACCGGTGCGCCGGTGAAGGCATACCACTGGGCGTTGTAGTAATCATGCGCGCCGTCGGGCAGGGTCGACCACACCATCTGCGGCATCGCGTCGGCCAATTGGCGGAAACTGATCTGGCCGACGGTCTGCGCACCGGCTTCGTCGATCGATGTGGCCATGGGGTCCCCCCTATTCTGTCGCAGGACCCGGGGTTGTGAAGGGCAGCCCGTGTTGACGCAACTTGATATCTCGCAAGTCCAACCACGAACCCGCGTGATCGTTCCCTGCCGACGCCGACTTCGCTATGCCACGGCCCATGCAACTCGACATCGACATCGAAGATTGGCCCACGGGCGGCTGGGAGGCGCTCGCCGAGCACGCGGCGGCGGCAGCGGGGACGGGCGAGCCCCTGCTTGCCAACCCGCGGCTTGCCGTCAGCGTGCTGTTCACCTCCGATGCCGAGGTTCACGCCCTCAACCGCGAGTGGCGCCAGCGCGACAGGCCGACCAACGTGCTGTCCTTCCCGATGCTGGAGCGCGAGGAGCTGGAAGACCTCGCCGCGGAGGGCCCCCCGGTCATGCTCGGCGATATAGCGCTCGCGCACGAGACATGCGCGCGCGAGGCGGCGGAGAAGGGTGTGACGCTCGAGGCCCACGCCGCACACCTCATCGTCCACGGCCTCCTCCACCTTGCCGGCCACGACCATGTGAACAGCGACGAGGAGGCCGAGGCGATGGAGGCGCTGGAGACCCGCATACTTGCCAAACTGGGCATCGCTGACCCATATGGCGACTGACACCATCAGGAGCTGTTTCGAAGGCCATGGCCGATTCCCATTCGTCCGCGTCCCAGTCGGGAGAGGCGGACAGTAGCAGCGGGCTGTGGCCTGCCTTGCGCAAGATGCTCGGGCTCGAAGGAGCGCGCTCCCTGCGCGAACAGCTCGAGGAAGCGATCGACGAGCACGAGGACGATGACGCCGCTGCAGGGACAGCGGACACCTCGGGCGCGCGCGGCGACCTGTCGCGCGTCGAGCGCCAGATGCTGCGCAACCTGCTCCACTTTTCCGAACACGACGCCGACGATGTCGCCGTGCCGCGCGGCGAGATCATCGCTGTCGAGGCGACAATCGGCTGGGAGGAGATGGTCGCCGCCTTCTCCGAGCACGGCCATTCGCGCATGCCGGTGTACCGCGACACGCTCGACCAGGTGATCGGGATGATTCACATCAAGGATGTCTTCCCCTTCCTCGCGAACGGCACCCCGCCGCCCGCCGACTGGACGACGCTGATGCGCCAGCCGCTCTACGTGCCCCAGGCTCGCGGGGCGCTGGACGTGCTCGCCGACATGCGCACGAACCGCGTCCACCTCGCGATCGTGCTCGACGAGTTCTCGGGCACCGACGGGCTCATCACCATCGAGGATCTCGTCGAGGAGATCGTCGGCGAGATCGAGGACGAGCACGACGAGACCCCGCAGGAGCTCATCACCCCGATCGGCGAGGGCATGTGGGACTGCGACGCGCGCGCCGAGCTCGAGGACATCGCCAAGCGGATCGACCCGCGGCTGGGCGAGGTCGCCGAGTTCGTCGACACGCTGGGCGGTCTTGCCTTCATCCTCGCCGAGGCCGTGCCGCCGGTCGGAACGGTGCTCGACCACCCGAGCGGCTGGCAAATAGAGGTCACCGCGGGGGACGAGACTCACGTGACGCGGCTGCGCCTGCACCCGCCGGCGGACGAGGGCGACGTGCAGTAGGCGCAACTTTTCGCACCGCGGCGCATCTTTTTCTTCGATTTTTTGCATCCGAAACGCCATGGCGGGCGTATCACCTCCGACAAGGAGAGAGATCATGCCTGCACGTCGCCTACCCCCCCTGCGCGCTCTCGAGGCGTTCATGCGCACCGTGCGCCTCGGATCGGCGCGGGCGGCGGCGGAGGAGATCGGCCTCAGCCCCTCCGCGCTATCGCGGCGGATCAGCAACCTCGAAGAATTCGTCGGCAAGAAGCTCTTCACCCGCGCGCGCCAGTCGATGCAGCTTACCGACGAGGGCCAGGCCTTCTACGAGGCTGTCAATCCGCACATGGAGGCGCTCGCCCGGGCGGTGGAGAGCCAGTCGGACAACATCGCGCTGCTGCGCCTGCGTCTCGGCGTGCTGCCGATGTTCGGCAGCCAGCGGCTGTTCCCGCGCTTGGGGGAGCTGAGGAAGCGCCACCCGCTGCTCCATATCGACATCGACACCGCGCCGCACCTCGAGGACCGGGTGGGCGACACGCTCGATGCCGCGATCATCCTGTCGCGCGGACCGGCGAGCGGGCTCCACGCGGTGCGGCTCGACCACAATCTCGTCCACGCGATCTGCTCCAAGGACACCGCGCGCAGCATCGGCCCCGACATCACCCCGGAGGCGATGGCCAAGCAGACCTTCCTCATTCACAACGAGCTGCCCGAGAGCTTCATGGCGTGGAAGAAGGCCAACGGGCTCGAGGCCATGGACCCGGCGGCGATCGACCATTACGATTCCGGCGCGCTGATGCTGGAGGCGGCCGCGCAGGGCCTCGGCATCGCGATCATGCACGACGATCACCTGCGCCGCGCCCATGACAGCCGCCTGACCAACCTCCCCGGCGTGCCGGTGGAGAGCCCCTATTCCTACTGGTTCGTGTGCAAGCCCGTGGCGCTGGAGAGCCGCCCGGTGCGGATCTTCCACGACTGGCTGGTGCGCGCCGGGCTTTAGTGTGGGGCCACCTGCGGGCGGTCCGCTGGTTCGCGCGAGCGAACCCCGCAAGTCAGTCCGCCGCCTCGCTCTTCGCTTCATAGCGCACCGGGGGCACCGTGTGCGCGAAGGGGCGTAGGGGCTTGCCGAGGATCTCGACCAGCGCCTCCTCGATGCGCCGGCGCGATTCCTGGCCGATCGCCTTACGGCCGCGGAAGTCCTCGGGGCTGAAGGGCTCGAGATAGTGCAGCCGCACCCGGAAATTGCCCCTGCGCGATAGCACGCGCTTGGCGTTGTTGAGCCCGCCTTCCTCGCCGATCCAGCCGATCCACTCCGCGACCGGCCCGTAGTCGACGATCACCGGCTGCACCAGCACGCCGGGCGGCGGCGGCTCCAGCACCGAAAGCATCGAGGTCTTGAAAGGCAGCAGCGACTGGCCGTCGGTGGTTGTGCCCTCCGGAAAGACTGTGACCGACCAGTTGTCGGCGAGCGCCTCCTTGAGAGCGTTGATCTGCTCGGCGACGCCCATCCGGTGCTCGCGCTTGACGAAGACCGTGCGGTTGAGGCTCGCGAGCCAGCCGACCACCGGCGCATCGGCCAGCTCGGCCTTGGCGACGAAGGCGGTGCCGCTCGCCCCAGCCAACGCAAGAATGTCGACCCACGAGACATGGTTGGCGACGAAGAACACGTCGCGCTTGAGATGCGTGCCGGTCACCTCGACTCGCGCCCCGCACACCCTTGCAGCGTAGCGCAGGAACAGCATGGGGAAGGGCGAGCCGTAGGCGAACACCCGGTAGAGGTAGTGCAGCGGCACGAAGACCAGTAGCAGACCGATCAGCCCGCCCGCGCGCAGCGCAATGCGCATCCACCCCGCCCAGGAGACCGGCGTCGTCTCGCCCCGCATCGCGGCGGCGCGCAACGCCGCGTCAGTCATTGCGCGCCATCAGTCATTTCGGGAAAGCCGCACGCCGTAGAGCTCCATGCGATGATCGACGAGGCGGTAGCCGAGGCGCTCGGCAATCTGGCGCTGGAGCGCTTCGACCTCGGGATCGACGAATTCGACGACCTTGCCGGTTTCGACATCGATCAGGTGATCGTGGTGCGCTTCCGGCACGGGCTCGTAGCGCGAGCGGCCGTCGCCGAAATCGTGGCGGTCGAGAATGCCCGCTTCCTCGAACAGGCGCACGGTGCGGTAGACCGTGGCGATCGAGATGCGCGAGTCGATCGCGGCGGCGCGGCTGTGGAGCAGCTCGACATCGGGATGGTCGTCGCTCTCCGAGAGCACGCGGGCGATCACCCTGCGCTGTTCGGTGATGCGCAGGCCCTTCTCGGCGCAAAGCTGTTCAAGATCGATCTTCTGGGTCAAGGAACGCTCCATCGCCAGGCGCGGCACCTCATCGCGGGAGGCGGGCGCCCATAAGCACTGCAGCCCCATCCCTACAGGGACGAGGCTGCTTGCTCAAGTTGACTTGCGGCCCCTTTGAACAGGGCCGCACGGCCGTGTGTCAGGCAGGCTTCTTGGCGGCGCGGCGCGGCTTGGGAGCCTCGGCACCGGGCTTGCGGCCGAGGCCGATCTTCTTGGCGAGATCGCGGCGCTTTTCGGCATAGTTGGGCGCAACCATCGGATAGTCGGCCGGCAGGCCCCAGCGCGCGCGGTATTCCTCGGGGCTCATGTTGTAATTGGTGCGAAGATAGCGCTTGAGCATCTTCAGCTTCTTGCCGTCTTCCAGGCAGACGATGTAATCGGGCTTCACCGAATTGCGCACCGCGACCGCCGGCTGCGGCTTGGCTTCTTCGACGACCGGCGTCTCACCGAGATTGGCAAGTGCGGTATAGACGTTGGTGATGAGCCCCGGCACATCCGCCACAGCAACATCATTGTTGCTGACATGGGCCGCGACAATGTCGCTCGTCAGCGTTATAAGCGTTTCTTTCATATCGAGTTCCAAGTCTTGCATGAGTTCCTCACTGGCGTCTTTTGCGCTGCGCCGCATATTGCGCAATGACGCAGGATTGCCGCATTGGCAACTAGGTCGCTCTGCTTGTTCTCATCTTTGCGATGAACCGTAGGTGACTAGATCGAGAGCGCAAAAGTAATGGCGTCTATCCGTTCGCCACTAGCCATCCGGTAATAGTTTCGCCGCTCGCCGATCGGCTCGAAACCGAACTTGCGATACAGGCGGATCGCCGGATTGCCGCGGCGCATTTCCAGAAAGACGCGCGCCGTGCCCCGCGTGCGAGCGGCGGCGAAGAAGTGTTCGATAAGGGCCGTGCCGACCCCGCGCCCGCGCGCGTCGGGGCTCACGGCGATGAGCAGCAGCTCCTCCTCGTCCAGCACGTGCCGGGTGAGGACGAAGCCGGCGGGGGCGGGTGCCTCCTCGGCGCCATCGTGGATGAGCGCGCCGGTGCCGTCCACCACGAGCGCATGGGTGCTCGGCAGGGCGAGGGCGTCCGCGACCTGGCGGCGATTCCAGGCCTCGCCAAACGCGGGATCGAAGGCCGCCTCCATCACCGCCATGATCCGGTCGAGGAGCTGCGGTGCGGTGCTCATGCGGGGGTGCGCATCGCCATCGGGGTGGCATCGGGGCCGCGGCCATAGATCGGCGCGAGGGCGGGGGTGAGGAGCGCCGGCGGCAACAGCGGGACGGCGGCGGCGTCCGGCAGCATGTCGAGCGCCAGCGCCTCGGGACCGGCGCCGGCAAGGAGATCACGCGCGCGGTTCCCGGCGGCGAAGGCCTGAACCCCGGCGCTTCGTGCCGCCTCGGGAGTGAGCGAGCGGGCATCGCCGAGCGGCAGCCCCTCTTCGCCGAAGTCCTGCACGAACCATTCGCCGTGACCCCCGTTGGTGCACACCGTCACGGGGCGGCCGGGATGCTCGGCCCGGGCCTGCGCGGCGATCAGCGCGAGGGTCGGGTAGCCGAGCACCTCAACTCCCCACGCGAAGCCCAGCGCGCGCGCCGTCGCGAGGCCGATCCGCACCCCGGTGAAGCTGCCGGGCCCGAGACTGACGAGGATGCGTTCGGCCCGGCCCTTGTGCGGCAGCGCGGCGATCATCGGCACCAGCGCCTCGGCATGGCCGCGGCCGATGACGCGGTGTTCGCGCGCCAGCAGCGCCTCGCCCGCGAAAAGGGCGATGCTGCACGCCTCGGAGGCGGTTTCGATGGCGAGAACCCGCATGCGCCTCGCGCCCTGCCTCAGCCGGTGCGCGGGCGCAAGCGGGAGATTGCGGGCTCAGGCGATGCGGTTGAAGCGACCGAAATCCGGGCGCGGACTGCGATCGAAGATGCTGGCGGGATCGCCGTAGCCGACCGAGCAGATGAAGTTCACCCGGTGGCGCGGCGCGTCGGCGAAGAAGGCCGCGTTCACGGCGTCCGCGTCAAAGCCCGACATCGGCCCGCAATCGAGCCCCAAGGCGCGCGCGGCGAGAATCAGATAGGCGCCTTGGAGCGACGAGTTCCGGAAGGCCCCTTCCTCGCGGCCCTTCTCGTCGCCCTCGAACCAGCTCTTCGCGTCGGTGTGGGGGAAGAGCCAGGGAAGCTCCTCGTGAAAGTCGATGTCATAGCCGATCACTGCGGTCACGGGCGCGGCGAGGACCTTGGCCCTGTTGCCCTCCATCACGCAGTCGGCGAGCTTCGCCTTGGCCTCCGGCGACTTCACCCATACGATCCGCGCCGGCTGCATGTTGGCAGACGTGGGCGCCATCTTCACGAGGTCCCAGATCGCGTGGAGCTGCTCGTCACTCACCGGCTTGTCGAGCCAGCCGTTGTAGCTGCGCGCCTCGGTGAAAAGCTGCGCGAGCGCCTCGGCGGAAAGCGGCTTGTCGTGGAACTGCATGGATCAGGCCGCGCGCACTTCGGTGACTTCGGGGACGTAGTGCTTGAGGAGGCCCTCGATGCCGTGCTTGAGCGTCGCGGTGCTCGACGGACAGCCCGAGCACGAGCCCTGAAGCGTCAGGTAGACCACGCCGTCGCGAAAGCCGCGATAGGCGATGTCGCCGCCGTCGCCCGCCACCGCCGGGCGCACGCGGGTCTCGAGCAGCTCGTTGATCGCGGCGATCACCTCGGCATCCTCGGGCCGTTCCTCGATCACCATTTCGTCTTCCGGTGGCGGGACGGCAATGCCCCCCGCCGTGCCTGTGGCGAACAGCGGCGCCTCGGACACGAAATGGTCGAGTAGGATCGCGATGACCTGCGGCTTCAGCGCGCTCCAGTCCGCGCCGGGCGCGGCGGTGACCGAGACGAAGTCGGCGCCGAAGAACACGTTCACCACCTCGCCCGTGTCGAAGATCGCCTGCGCGAGCGGGCTCGCCTCCGCGGCCTCGGGGGTGGCGAATTCGCGGCTGCCCGAGGCCATCACCGGCTGGCCGGGAAGGAACTTGAGCGCGGCGGGGTTGGGCGTGGTTTCGGTCTCGATGAACATGGACGGCAATCTAGGGGTGCGGGTGGCGGGCGGCAAGGGCTTGACGGTCCCCGGGTCCCAGCATTCACTATCGCTTCAGACTTTGCCGCCCTATATGCCTCGCCATGACGTCGTTATCCCGCGCCACCCGCGCGCTCGCCCTCCTGCTCGCTCCCTTCGCGCTGGTGCAGCCGCTGCTTGCCCAGCAGGCCGCGCCGCCGGCGCCTGCGGCCCAGCCCCAGCCCGCCGTCCCCGCTCCGCGCGCGCTTCAGACCGGCGGCGAGGTGCCGTGGCTCTACAAGGGCTCGGACGTCCCCGTCGACGACAAGTGGCTGTTCGGCGAGATGAAGAACGGGCTCCGCTACGCGGTGCGGCGCAACGGCGTGCCGCCGCGGCAGGTCTCGATCCGGGTGCGCATCGATGCCGGCTCGCTCCACGAGGAAGACAGCGAACAGGGCTACGCGCACCTGCTCGAACACCTGCTCTTCCGCGAGAGCAAGTATCTCGGCAAGGCCGAGGCGATCTCCGCCTGGCAGCGGCTGGGCGCGACCTTCGGCAGCGACGCCAACGCCGAGACGAGCCCGACCCACACCGCCTACAAGCTCGACATTCCGAACATCGACAACGCCAAGCTCGCCGAGAGCTTCAGGCTGCTGTCGGGCATGATCCGCGAGCCGGTGCTGAGCGACGCCAACGTCGCCGCCGAACGCCCGATCGTGCTCGCGGAGAAGCGCGAGCGGGGCGGGGCGGGGCAGCGCATGGCGGACCTCACGCGCCGCACCTTCTTCGCCGGGCAGCGGCTTTCGGTGCGCAACCCGATCGGCACCGACGAGACGCTGAGGGCGGCGAACGGCAAAACGGTCCAGGCCTTCTACGACCGGTGGTATCGGCCCGAGAACACGGTGATCGTCGTTGCGGGCGATGCCGATCCGATGGTGCTCGCGGGCCTCGTCGAGCAGTGGTTCGGCGACTGGAAGGGCACCGGCAAGCCCGGCGTCGCGCCCGATTTTGGCGATCCCGTCGCGCCCGAGGGTGCAGTCGACCCGGCCGGTCCCGAGACGCCGATCGGCGAGCTTGCGGTCGGCGTGGAGCCCGATCTGCCGCGCAGCCTCACCTATGCGGTGATGCGCCCTTGGCGACAGGTCGAGGACACGATCGAGTACAACGAGGGCCTGCTCACCGATGCGGTCGCACAGGCGATCATCAACCGCCGGCTCGAGAGCCGCGCGCGGGGCGGCGGCAGCTATCTCTACGCGCAGGTCCAGCAGGACGACGTCTCGCGCTCGACCGATGCGACCTTCGTGACCTTCGCGCCGCTCAGCGCCGACTGGCAGGCGGCGCTCGCCGATGTGCGCGCGGTGATCACCGATGCACTGGTGAACCCGCCCACGCAGGAGGAGATCGACCGGGAGGTGGCGCAGTTCGACGTCGTCTTCGTCAATCAGGTCGAGCAGGAAAGCGTGCAGGCCGGATCGACGCTTGCCGACAACATCATCAACGCGGTCGACATCCGCGAGACGGTCGCCGCGCCCCAGGTGGTGCTCGACGTGTTCCGGAACATGAAGCCGAGGCTCACTCCCGAGGCAGTGCTGGAGCGCACCAAGGGCCTGTTCGAGGGAACCGTGACCCGCTCGGTCTATGTCACGCCCGCTGCCGGCGAGGCCGATGTCGCCGCGCTCCGGCTGGCGCTCGCCAGCGAAGTGCAGGCCGACAGCACCGCGCGGCTCGCGGCGCAGTCCATCTCCTTTGCCGACCTGCCCCCTGTCGGCGCGCCCGGCACCATTGCCCAGCAGGGGCCGCTCGGCGTGCTCGAGATCGAGCAGGTCGACTTCGCCAACGGCGTGAAGGCGCTCGTCTGGGCCAACGATGCGGAACCCGGCCGCGTCACCGTCCGCGTGCGGTTCGGCGCGGGCTGGCGCGCCTTCGACGAGAACAGCGCCGTCTACGCCGCGCTCGGCGAGCGGGCGCTGGTCGGCTCGGGGCTGGGGGAACTCGGCCAGAACGAACTCGACGCGCTCGCCACGGGGCGCAAGCTGGGCTTCGACTTCTCGATCGACGATGCGGTCTTCACCCTCACCGCGCAGACCCGCTCGGAGGACGTGAGCGACCAGCTCTACCTCTTCGCCGCCAAGCTCGGGATGCCGCGCTGGGACCGCGATCCGGTGCTGCGCGCCAAGGCGGGGGCGGAGCTCGCCTACAACACCTATTCGACGAGCCCCGGCGGGGTGCTCAACCGCGACCTCGAATACCTCGTGACCGGCCGTGACCAGCGCTTTGCCACGCCCGATCCGGCAGCGCTCAAGGGCGCCACGCCCGAAGGCTTCCGCGCCGTGTGGGAGCCGCTGCTCAAGCAGGGGCCGATCGAGGTGCTGGTGTTCGGCGAGTTCGACCAGGCGCGGGTGATCGAGCAGCTGCGTCTCACCTTCGGCGCCCTTCCGCCGCGGGCGCCGATCGCGCCCGAGATCGCCGCGCGCGTGCCCGGCTTCGCGCCCGCCGCCGAGCGACCGACGGTCGTCACCCACCGCGGCGATGCCAATCAGGCCGCTGCCGTGGTCGCCTGGCCGAGCGGGGGCGGGGTCGCCTCCCTGCGCGAGAGCCGCCAGCTGGAAATCCTCACCCAGCTCTTCAACAACCGTCTGCTCGATGCCCTGCGCGAGCGTTCCGGGGCGAGCTATTCGCCGCAAGTCTTCTCGCGCTGGCCGGCCGATCTCGCCAGCGGCGGGCGGATCACCGCCGCCGCCCAGCTCGAGCCCGAGATGGTCCCGGTGTTCTTCGCCGAGGCCGACAAGATCGCGCAGGACCTCGCCGCCAACCCGCCGACCGCCGACGAGCTCGCCCGGGTGACCGAGCCGCTCAGCCAGATGATCCGCCGCGCCTCGACCGGCAACCAGTTCTGGCTCTACAACCTCGAAGGCGCGACGCAGGACCCGCAGCGCGTGCTGCTGCTGCGCACCCTGCTCGCGGACTACTCCGAGACCAGCCCCCAGGCGATGCAGTTCCTCGCCGACCGCTACCTCGCCAAGGGCAACCGCTTCCGCCTGGCGATCATCCCCGAGGGGCAGACTCTCGCCGAAGCGGCGCCGGCAGGCGGGGGCACGAATCCTGCGCAGCCCGTGGCGGCGGGGCGCTGATCGCCTCCGCCGTTGACCGTGTGCGGGAAATAAAGTTGTGCGCCGGCCCATTGCCGCTTTACAATTCGTGCCGCGCTCCTGTAGCGGGCGCCCCCGCGCCTGAGCTTGCGCGTGCCTGACGAGAAAGAGTTGTGACCGTGCCCGAGACCTGGACCCCGGAAAGCTGGAAGGCCCACGAAGCGCGCCACCTGCCGCATTACGAAGATGCGGCGGAACTGGCCGACGCCGAGAGGACGCTTTCCTCCTATCCCCCGCTCGTCTTCGCGGGCGAGGCACGCGCGCTCAAGGCCGATCTCGCGCAGGTCGCGAACGGGCACGGCTTCCTTCTTCAGGGCGGCGACTGCGCCGAGAGCTTTGCCGAGTTCCACCCCAACAACATCCGCGACACCTTCCGCGTGCTGCTCCAGATGGCGGTGGTGATGACCTTCGCCAGCAAGCGCCCGGTGGTGAAGGTCGGGCGGATGGCGGGCCAGTTCGCCAAGCCGCGCTCCTCGCCTACGGAGACGATCGGCGACGTCACCCTGCCGAGCTACCTCGGCGACAACATCAACGGGATCGAGTTCGACCCCGTCAGCCGCCGCAACGATCCGGCGCGCATGGTGAAGGCCTATTCGCAGGCCGCCGCAACCCTGAACCTGCTGCGCGCCTTCGCCGGCGGGGGCTATGCGAACCTCAGGCAGGTCCACCAGTGGACGCTCGAATTCATGGGCCGCACCCCCTGGACCGAGAAGTTCGCCCAGATGGCCGACCGCATCGGCGAGGCATTAGACTTCATGGAGGCCTGCGGGGTCGATCCCGGCACCGTGCCGCAGCTGAAGGGCACGAGCTTCTACACCAGCCACGAGGCGCTGCTGCTCCCTTACGAGCAGGCCATGACCCGGCGGGATTCGCTGACCGGCGACTGGTATGCGACCAGCGCCCACATGCTCTGGATCGGCGACCGCACCCGCTTCCCCGGCTCGGCGCATGTCGAATACGCGCGCGGCATCGGCAATCCGCTCGGCATGAAGTGCGGGCCCTCGCTCGAGCCCGATGCGCTGCTGCGCCTGCTCGACGATCTCAACCCGGGCCGCGAGGCGGGGCGGATCACGCTCATCAGCCGCTATGGTCACGACAAGGTCGAGGAGGGGCTGCCGAAGCTCGTGCGCGCAGTGCTGCGCGAGGGGCACCCGGTGGTGTGGTCCTGCGACCCGATGCACGGCAACGTCGTCAAGTCGGACTCCGGCTTCAAGACCCGCCCCTTCGACCGCATCCTGCGCGAGGTGAAAGGCTTCTTCGCCGTCCACCGCGCCGAAGGCTCGCACCCCGGCGGCATCCATATCGAGATGACCGGGCAGGACGTGACCGAGTGCGTCGGTGGGGCGGTGGCGATCACCGAGGAGCGCCTCGGCGACCGCTATCACACCCACTGCGACCCGCGCCTCAATGCCGAGCAGTCGCTCGAACTCGCCTTCCTCGTGGCCGAGATGCTCAACGAGGCGGCGGGCACGCGCGACGCCGAGGTCAGCGCCCACGCGGCGTGACGGTGTCGGCCACGGCGCCGAAAACCTGATGCCGGTGATGATTTTACGATAGCTTCCGGGCTATCGAGCGTCTTTCCTGTGTAACGGCAGGCGGCCACGATGCGAATGGCCGCCGAGGCCGCAAGCGGAAGGGCACGGATGCAGCGCAGCGAGCACATCGAGCAGGGGTCCGGCACCGGGGAGGTCGCCCTGGCGGAACGCTTCGCCCATGTGCGTGCGCTGACCGAGGCGCTGGTGGAGCCGCTCAGCGATGCCGATGCGACCCTCCAGTCGATGGAGGATGCAAGCCCCGCCAAGTGGCACCTCGCGCACACGACATGGTTCTGGGAGACCTTCCTGCTGCGCGAGCACGCGCCCGGCTACGCCTTGCACGACGAGCGCTGGCCCTTCCTGTTCAACTCCTACTACGAGGCCGAGGGCGCGCGGATTTCCCGTACAGCGCGGGGTCTGCTGTCGCGCCCGAGCCTGCCTGAGGTGCTGGCGTGGCGCGGCCATGTCACCGAGGCGATGGCGCCGCTGCTCGCCGATACCGCGCTTGCCGACCTGATCGCGCTCGGCATCGCCCACGAGGAGCAGCACATCGAGCTGCTGCTGACCGACATCAAGCACGCCCTGTTCCAGAACCCGCTCGGCCCGGCCATGTGGGAGGGCGGGGCGCCCGCTGCCCTCGCGCCCGCCGGCCCGCTCGGCTGGCACGCGCATCCCGGCGGCATCGCGCGGGTGGGGCATCAGGCGCCGGGCTTCGCCTTCGACAACGAGGGCCCGGCGCACCGCGTGCTGCTCGAGCCCTTCGCGCTCGCCGACCGGTTGGTGACCAACGGCGAGTGGGAGGCCTTCATCGCCGAAGGCGGCTACAGGAATGCGCGGCTGTGGCTCTCCGACGGTTGGGCCTGGGTCCAGCGCGAGGGCGTCACAGCGCCGCTCTACTGGCGCGAGGACGGGGCGCACTTCACCCATCAGGGCTGGCAGGCGCGCGACCCCCATGCGCCGGTCACCCACATTGCCTTCTACGAGGCCGACGCCTTCGCCACCTGGGCGGGGGCGCGGCTGCCGACCGAGTTCGAATGGGAGGCGATCGCGCGCGGGCAGGACAGCACGGCAAGCGACCCCGCGCATGATCCGGCGGGCGGCGTCCAGCTCTATTGCGCGGGCCCGGTGCAGCCGATCGGCTCGCCCGGGCTGTTTGGCGACGCCTGGCAGTTCACCCGCTCGGCCTATCTCCCCTATCCCGGCTTCCGCCCGGCCGAGGGTGCGGTGGGCGAGTACAACGGCAAGTTCATGAGCGGGCAGGTGGTGCTGCGCGGCGCAAGCTGCGCGACGGTGCGCGGCCATACGCGCGCCTCCTACCGCAACTTCTTCTACCCCCATCAGCGCTGGCAGTTCACCGGGCTGCGGCTGGCCAAGGACATCGCGACATGACCCCTGCCAAAGGTTTGAAGCTGGTCGAGCGCGACGCCGACGGGGTGGTGCTGGCCTTTCGCGCGGACGTCCTCGCGGGGCTTGCCGAGCCGCAGAAGGCTGTTCCGGCGCGCTGGTTCTACGACGATGCCGGCTCGCAGCTGTTCGAGGACATCACGCAGCTCCCCGAATACTACCCGACCCGCGCCGAGACCGAGATCCTCTCCACCTTTGCGGGCGAGATCGCCGGGCTGGTGGGGGAGAACCGCGCGGTGGTCGAGTTCGGCTCGGGCTCCTCGGTCAAGACCCCGCTGCTGCTCGAGGCGATCGGCCCTTCCGCCTACGTCCCGCTCGACATCGCGGGGGACTTCCTGCGGGCCTCTTCCGCGGCGCTCGCGGCCAAGTTCCCGGGGCTTCCGGTCTACCCGGTCGAGGCCGACTTCATGCGCCGGGTCGAGCTCCCCGCCGAGGTCGCGGGCCTCCCCAAGCTCGGCTTCTTCCCCGGCTCGACGATCGGCAACATGATCGCCCGCACCGCGACCGATCTCCTTCGCAACATGCGCGCGACACTCGGCGAGGGGGCGCTGCTGCTGATCGGCATGGACCTCGTCAAGGACGAGCGCACGCTGCTCGCGGCCTATGACGATGCGGCCGGGGTGACGGCGCGCTTCAACCTCAACCTCCTCGAGCGCATCAATCGCGAACTCGAGGGCGATGTTCCCCTGGACGCCTTCGCTCACGAGGCGCGATGGAACGATACCTTCGCGCGTATCGAAATGCACTTAGTGGCACGCGAGGACGTCGCCTTCACCGTCAGCGGCAAGGCCTTCGCGATGCGCGCAGGCGAGAGCATCCACACCGAGAACAGCCACAAGTTCACCAAGCGCTCGTCCCAGCTGCTGCTCGCGGCCGGGGGCTGGGAACCGCGCGCGCGCTGGACCGACGAGGCCCGCCGCTTCTCGCTCGTGCTGGCCGAGGCGGCGCGGCCCCGTTCGGCGCCTTGAAACCACCCGCGCTCCCATGCATGGGCGCAGGATGGACGAACAGGCTGACATTCTCATCATCGGCGGCGGCATGGCGGGGCTTTCCGCGGCCGCCGCGCTGGCGCCAACCGGGCGGCGCATCATCGTGCTCGACAAGGGCCGCGGCCCGGGCGGGCGCATGGCGACGCGGCGCGTGGAGGTCGGCGGCGCGACGCTGCGCTTCGATCACGGCGCGCAGTACTTCACCGCCCGCGACCCCGCCTTCCGCGAGGTGGTCGCCGGGTGGGAGCGCGCAGGGATCGCGGCGCGCTGGCCCGCGGCGGGCGAGGATGCCTGGGTCGGCACGCCGGGGATGAACGCCTGCATCAAGGCGCTCGCGGAGCCGCTCGACGTGCGCTGGGGCGTGCGCGCCGAGCGCCTGCGGCGCGATGGCGCGCTCTGGCGGGTGGAGGAGGGCGAGCACCGCTTCGCGACGACCACGCTCCTCGTCGCGGTGCCTGCCGAGCAGGCCGCCCTGCTGCTCACCGGGGTCGCACCCGATCACGCCGGGCTCGCCGCGAGCGTCGTCTCGGCGCCGTGCTGGGCGGTCATGGCCGCCTTCGCGGAGCGCTTGCCGCTCGATGTCGACACCCTCCGCCCCGCCATCGGCCCCATCGGGTGGGCGGCGCGCAACTCGGCCAAGCCGGGACGCGGGGAGGGCGAGGCCTGGGTGATCCACGCCTCGCCCGAGCGCAGCCGCGAATTGCTCGACCTGCCGAAGGAGGCGGTCGCCGAAGCGCTGCTCGCCGACTTCTTCGCCGCCGCCGGGATCGCACCGGCGGCCCCCCGGCACCTCGACGCGCATCGCTGGCTCTATGCCTTGCCCGAAGCCCGCAAGGGCGAGGGCGCCCTCTACGATGCAAACCTGCGTCTCGGGATGGCGGGCGACTGGCTGCATTCCCCGCGGGTCGAGGGCGCATGGCTATCCGGCAGGGCGCTTGCGCAGGCGGTGTGTCAGGATCGGCTCGCCAGCACGTCGTAGTGGTGGCCGCGCCCGTGCTTCACGAAGCGGGTGAAGCCGGCCCCTCGCAGCAGCGCCTCGATTGCCCGCGCGCTCGCCCAGCGGTCGTCAACCTCATAGAAGATCGCGTCGATGCGGGCGAAGGCCGCGGTCCTGGCGAGTTCGGCAATCACCACCGCCTCGAGCCCCTCGACGTCGATCTTCACGAACATCGGCAGCTCGCCCGCCAACAGCGGATCGAGCAGCGGGGCGTCGATCGTCCGGATCGTCACGCCGCCCGCGCCCCGGCTCCCGTCGCGCCCGGCGAGTGTCGCCGTCCCCGTGTGATCGGCCGCGACGTTGATCGTCACCTCGCCCGCGTTGTCGGCGATGGCCAGCTGGTGGAGCACGGTCCGCTCCGCGCCGCCGTTCAACGCCACGTTGGCGGCGAGCAGCGCGTGGGTGGCGGGCACCGGCTCGAAGGCGATGATCCGGCGGCACTTCGGGTTCTGCGCGGCGATGAGCGAGTAAAGCCCCTGGTTCGCGCCGATATCCACGAAGACGAAGTCCTCGGCATAGCCTAGCAGAAGGTCCGCAAGGTCGCGGCCATATGTGCCGAAAACGCAGTAGCGGAAGGTCGTGTCCTGCCAGTTGGGGGTCATCAGCACCCCGTAGGCCGAGCGCACGGGGCCCTCGCCGCGCGCCGCCCGCCACGGCGAGAGTGCCGCCGCCATGAGCTTGCGGGCGGTCTTGACGACGCCGTAGCGCCAGAAGGCTGTGAGCTTATCCAAGACTGGGCTTTCCATCGAGAAACGCGCCGATCGCATCGGCCGCCCGCTCTGCCGAGGGACGCTCGGAGAGCGAGAAAGTCGCGTCGATCAGCGCCTGCTGGGCGGGGGCATAGGTGGGGTGCGAGGCAATCGCCGCATCGATCGCGTCGAGCAGGCCCGCGGGCGTATCGAGCACCGGGCCGCTGCGCCAGTGGAGATAGTTCGGGTCGTCCTCCCAGCGCACGCCGTGGCTGTTGAGGAACAGGCAGGGGCGCGGCTCGCGCAGGAACTCGTAGATCTGGCTGCTCACGTCGCCGAGATAGATGTCGGCGCGGTTGGTGTAGCTCATGTCGCTGCTCGCCGCGCTGCCGGTGTCGACGTGGATGCGGGGGCCGCGGCGCACCTCCGGCGCTGGCGGCGTGACGCGGGCGAGGCTCGGCGGGTCGACGGTGACGACCCACTTGCGCTCGAACAGCATCACGTGGGGGGCGAAGATCAGGTTGTAGCGATCCTGCCCGCGGAACGCCGCGAGCACCGCCGCGCCGTCCCGGAACCAGCTCGAAAGCTTCGGCGAGGGATGGGGGTTGTAGAGCACCACCGGGCGCTCGGGGGCGGGGAAGCTGTCCGCAAAGCGGTTCTGCGCGCACAGGTCGAACTTGGGATAGCCGACGATCGCAATCTGCTCCGGCGACAGGCCCGCGTCCGCGATCAGCCGATCACGGATCTTGGGCCCCGAGACCAGCACGAGGTCGAACCGCGCGCTCTCCGGGTTGAAGCCGATCGCCCGGTCGCCCGCGCCGTGGCGGGTGTGGATCAGCGCGACGTCCGACAACCCGTAGCGGGTCTTGAGCAGCAGCGAGGTCTTTTCCGAGACCACCACGGCGTCGAAGCTGCGGAAGAAGTCGAGATTGTCGCGGTAGAGCAGCAGCTTGGTGGCGGGCACCAGCCGCTCGAGCGCGCCCGCCAGCAGCCGCGTGTCCGCGCGCCTGAGGCCGAGCTTCACCAGCTCCATCCGCGCGAGCAGGGCCGGGTCGGCCTGCCGCTCGATCTCGGCGCGGACGCTGTCCTTCGCATAGGCGAGCACGATGCGGTGCTCGCCCCGCGCCGCGAGCGCCAGCGCGATCGGCAGACTGTGGGCGATCTGGTGCGTCTGGTCGTGGTTGAAGAGGAAGCCGATGCGCTTCATGCCGCCCCCTCGCGCTCGGCGAGGCTCCAGTCGACCTGCGCCCAGCGCGGATCGGGCGCCGCGTAGCGGCCGACCAGCACGCCCTCGTCCGCGAAGTCGAGGATCGGGGCGTCGCTGGCGTGGTCGGCGTAGGCGGTGACGTGGCACGCCTCGCGGGAGAGACCCTGCGCCGCGAGCCAGGCCTCGACCCGGCGCACCTTTTCGGAGCCGTAGTTGTTTTCGCCCTCGATTGCGGCGAGGAGCTGGCCTGCGCCGTCGCGCCGGTGGCGGGTGGCGATGCAGGCGTCGAAGCCGAGCCCGCGGGCGATCGCCTCGGCGTAGATCTCGGGCGCGGCGGTGAGGAGGACGAGGGTCGCGCCCGCCGCCTGGTCGGCGGCGATCCGCGCGCGGGCGCCGGGCTGGATGTTGCGGGCGAGCTGCCGCGCGACGAAGCGGTCGATCCTCGGCTGGAGCGCCGGGCTCCTCACCACCCGGCCGACCAGCAGCGCAAGGCCGAACTGCTTGAGCGGCTTCCTCCCGTAGAGCCCTGCCTTGTAGCCGAGCATCGCCAGCACCCATAGCGGAACGCCCAGCAGCCGCAGCGGATTGCCGCTCGCCGCCATGTGGACGAGGAAGGGCGTGAAAGTCGGCGCGCGGGTCACCGTGCGGTCGAGATCGTAGAGGGCGATAGACTGCACGCCGCGGTCAGCCCCGCTCCGCCAGCAGGCGCTCGGCGAGAGCATGGTCCTCGGGCTTGTCGATATCGACGCCCATGCGCCCGTCCGACAGCACCACCGGCGCCGCGCTCGCCCCCAGCTTCGCCCCCGCCGCGGCCAGCGCGCCTGCGAGCGTGAGCCGCCGGGCCAGCAGCTTCAGCATCAGCACCGGCCCGAAATGCGAGGCAAGCCGCGGCACCGACTTGCGATCCTGCTCGACCTTTTCCCAGAAGGTCAGCGCCTTCTTGGCGGCAGGGGTGCTCAGCGCGAAGAGATTGGCGCCGGTGAAGGAGCCGTCGCGGAAAGTCAGCCAGGTGCGGCGGTTGGCCCCGACCGCGGCCTCGAGCCGTCCCCTTTCGACCATCGCCACGCTCACGTCGGTCGTTCCCGCACCCGCGAGGAACTCGGCGATGGTCGCGGGGGTGAGCATCACGTTGTCGGCAGTGGTGACCAGCACGGGCAGACCGATCGCGGGATCGCGCACCGCCGCGAGCACCGAGCCGCTGATCGTCGCGCCCGCGGTGCGGAAGGAGATGGCCGGATCGGCCACGGCCCAGGCAAGGTCGCGGTGCGCGGTGAGCGCGGCCACGTCTTGCGCGAGCACCACGATGCGGGCGATCTGAGGCGCGTCGGCGAGCGTCATCAGTACCCGCCCCAGCATCAGCTCGCCCGCGACGGGAATGAGCGCCTTCATCGGCTGGCCGAAATGCGCCGCCATCGGGTCGGCACCCGGGCGCTGTCCGGCCAGCACCAGAGCGGTCCAGCCGGTCGGAGCTTGGGGCATAGGAGTGCAGGGCCTTGGAAGGGAGAGAGGAGCCGAGTGCTCTCTCTTCAAGCGCCGCTGCGGTTTGTCAAGGAAGGCGCCGGGCCGATGAGACGCGGCGGTGCGGCGGATCGCTCACGGGCGAAGGGATAATCGCGCTGCGGGGTTGCGGCCGCGCCCATTCCCGCCCAATCCGGCAGGGATGGAGGGGCGCAGCGAGATTCCGGGGCAGAGGGAGATCCTCGCGGGCACCGCGGGCCCGCTTGCGACGTCGCACCCCCTGCCCTCCGAGCGCCAGCCGGGGTGGTTCCTCGCCCTCTTCGCACTCGCCGCCGCGGGGGGCGCGGTCGCCTATGTGCCGCTGCTGACCGTGCTGCTGCCGCAGCGCATCGCCGAGTTGCAGGGCGGGGAGGATGTCGCGGCGCTGGCGCAGGTCACCTTCCTCGGCGCGGTGATGGCGAGCATCGCCAACATCGCCGTCGGCTGGCTCAGCGACCGCAGCCGCGTGCGGCGACCGTGGATCCTCGCCGGGCTGGTGGCCTCGAACGCGCTGCTGCTGGCGGTGGGCGAGGCCCGCAGCGTGGCGGAGATCGTCGTGCTGGTGATGGTCTGGCAGATCGCGCTCAACCTCATGCTGTCGCCGTTGATGGCCTGGGCGGGGGACTGCTTTCCCGACGAGCAGAAGGGCGTGCTGGGCGGCGCGCTGGCGCTCTCGCCCGCGCTGGGGGCGCTGGCGGGCTCGCTCGTCACCTATGCCGGGCTGGTGCCGCCCGGGGCGCGTCTGGCGCTGGTGGCGGTGCTGGTGAGCGCGCTCGTGCTGCCCGCGGTGGTGATGGGGAGGGGCCGGGTTCGAGCGGCTCTGGTCGCACCCGTCACCGCCACGCCCGCACCGCGGCGGCTGCGCGAGCGCATCGTCGCGCGGATGTGGGCGGCGCGGCTGCTGGTGCAGGTTGCGGAAGGTGGCATGTTCGCCTTCCTCCTCTACTGGCTGCGCTCCATCGCCCCCGGCTATCCCGAGAACGGCGCGGCCAACATCTTCAGCCTCGTGCTGGTCGGCGCGGTGCCGCTCTCGCTGTGGCTCGGGCGCTGGTCGGACCGCCACGCGCGTCCGCTGGCGCCGCTGATCGGGGCGGCGCTGCTGTGCGCCTGCGGGATGCTGGTGATGGCGGCCGCGGCCAGCCTCACGGCGGCCATTGCGGGCTATGTGATTTTCGGGCTGGCGGCGGCGGTGTTCCTCGCGCTCCATTCGGGACAGACCCTGCGCGTTCTTCCCGCCCCGCAGCACCGCGCGCGCGACCTCGGGTTCTTCAACCTTACCAACACCGTGCCGGGCATGGTGATGCCGTGGCTGACGGTGCTGCTGGTGCCGCAGTTCGGCTACGACGCGCTCTTCGTGCTGTTCGCGGCGCTCGCGATGCTGAGCGCGGCGCTGCTCACGGGCGCGGCGCGCCGCGAGACGGGGGCCGCGCGCTAGGGCAGCACGATGTCGAAGCCCTGCGGCATCGGATCGAGCGCGTCGATCAGGCCCTGCAAGGCCGCCTTGTCGCCCTCCACCTGAAGCCCCGCCGCCTCGAGCGCGCTCACCGGCTGCCTGAGGAACAGCATGGCGAGCAGCAGCGGACGGGGGCCGCGGATCGTGACCGCGGGGGAGGGCGGCAGCGCGCCCACGCGCCCGATCATGGTCTGCTCGGTGATCTCGAGCATCGCCTGTTCCTTGCGATCGGTGAGCTCGATGCCGATCGTGTAGTTCCTGCGCTGCGGTCGCTCGGGGGCGAAGCGGGTCGCGGCGGAATCGAGCAGCTCCTGGGTGGCGAGCGCGGTGATGAGTTCGTTCGGCTGCGTCGGGCTTACCTGCGAGCGCCCCTGCCGCAGGTCCCGCGCGGCGGCGAGGAACTGGTTGCGCCAGATCGCGCTCTCCGCCCGGTAGCCCTGCTGTTCGTAGCTCGCCGCGAGCAGCGCCCGCGCGCGAGACTCCCCGGGCGCCGCGAAGACGAGGTTCTGGAGGAGGTCCGAGGCCCAGCGATGGTCCCCCGCCGCCATCGCGTTCTCCGCCAGCGCGAGCGTCCGCTCCGCCCCGCCGAGCGCCTCGACGAGCCGCTTGGCGCGCTCTGCCGGGGGATGCTGGTGGAGGTTCGCGGGAACCGCATCGTACCAGCCGAGATAGAACTGGTAGATCGCCTTGGCGTTGTGGCTGATCGTCCCGTAGTAGCCGCGCGTCGACCACTCGGCAGCATGGCCCGGCGGGGGCGCTGACTCCAGCGCCTCGGCGATCTCGTGCATGGTCTCGCCGCGGTTCATCCGCCGCACCGTCTGGTCGTGGAGCCAGCGGTAGTTGTCGCGCTGCGCGGCGAGCCACGCCGTCCCCGCCTCGCGCCCGAAGATCGGCCAGCAGTGGCTCGAGATCACGACGTCGCTCTGCGGCGCGTAGCGGGTCGCCGCCTCGTCGAGGTAATGCGCCCAGGCCCGCGCATCGCGCACCTTGGCGCCGCGCGGGGTGAGGATGTTGTGCAAGGTGCAGGTCGCGATCTCGGCGGCGAGAAAGGTCCTCTCCGGGCGGATGAAGACGTTGAACTCGGCCGGCGCCTCGGTGCCCGAGACGATCTGGAACTCGAGCGCGACGCCGTCGACCACCCGCGTCTCGCCGGTCGCCGCGACGGTGACGGTCGGCGGGATCAGCGACAGCGTGCCCGCCGACAGGCCCATGCCGATGCCGCTCCCCATCTGGCCCTGCACGCCCGGGGCAAGGCCGGTGCCGAACTGGTAGGCGGCGCGGCGCATCATCGCGCCCCCGGCCATGACGTTCTCGGAAGTCGCCTCCTCCATGAAGCCCTCGGGTGCGATCACCGCGACGCGCCCCGCGGCGACCTCGGCCGGGTCGACCACGCCCTTGGCCCCGCCGAAGTGGTCCCCGTGGCTGTGCGAATAGACGAGCGCGGTCACAGGCCGCTTGCCGAGCGTCGCCTCGACCAGCGCCATCGCCGCCCGCGCCGCCTCGACGGAGGTGAGCGGGTCGATCACGATCCATCCGGTTACGCCGCGCACGATGGTCATGTTCGACACGTCGAAGCCGCGCACCTGCCAGACGTTCGGCGTCACCTCGAAGAGGCCGTGGCGCTTGAGGTGCGTCATGTGCCGCCACAGGCTCGGGTGGACGGTGTCGGGCGCGGGGCCCTCGACGAAGGCATAGGCCTCGAGGTTCCAGACCGGCCGGCCGTCGGCGGCGCGGATCACCGGCTCCTTCGCGGTGGCGAGGAAGCCGCGCGCGGCGTCGGCGGCGTCGCGGGTTCCGTCGGGCGGAAGCGCGCGCGCGGCGGCGCGCTGCGCGGCGCGGGTCGCCTCGGTCGCGGGCGCGGGGCCCTCCTGTGCCCCGGCGCTCGCCGCGCCCGCCACGGCCCAAGCGAGCGCCGCACCGGCGCGCCATGCTGCAGTTGTCATGATCCTGTCCCCCCTCTCGTCCCCACATCGGTGATGCCTTCATGACCGCGCGCTTGCAAGCGGGCGGAAGAGGCGCGGTGCCGGAGATCCGCATCTTCAATCATTCATGGAATGGAACGTTTGCGAAAGAAGATTGAATTTTTCCGATCATCCTGCTGGCGGTAACAAGTCTGCCGCCCCGCCCTTCCGCATCACCCGAGGACAGCGCATGGACCCCCGCAGCTCCCCGTCGGATCGCCTTCGCACGAGCCCCGCGCGCGCTGCGGGGCTTTCGCTGGTATCGAGCGGCCTCGTGCTCGCCCGGCCGAAAGGGTCCGCGCCGGAGGCATGGCAGGCGGGCCTTGCCCAGCTGTGCGACTGGCTCGGGGTCGCCGCCGATTTGCGCCCGCCCGCCGAGGCCCCCGCCGCGCCCGTCTTCGCGCCGTGGCTGGGCACCGATTCAGCCGATTTCCAGCTCGGCGGCACCGCCGGCCTGCCGCATGCCGACTTCGCCGCGAGCTATCTCCTCGAGCACGCCCGCGGGCGGCGCCCTGGGCGCGGCGGGCTCGACCTCGTGCTGATGAGCCCGCATCCCGCGCTTTGCGATCCCCTGCCGGGCCGCGAGGTGCTCGCCGCGATGCTCCGCGCCGCACGGAACGAGGGCCGCACGCGGATTGCGGTGGTTGGCCACGCGCGGCATCGCGAGGCGCTCGCCGTCCTGGCGGGCGGGGAGCAAGCAGACACTGCAATCCTCGCCATCGAGGACGCCCTGCCGCGGCTCGTGGGGGGCCGTGCGCCGTGGGACGCGATCATCGCGATGCCCGCGTGGCGCAGCACCCTTTTCACCCTGCTCTGCGAGGCCAACGGGGTGCGCCGGCCGTGGCCGATGCTGTGGTTCACCGCCGACAGCGAGGGCGCGCGGGCGCTGCGCCGCGTCACCAGCGAGGCACCGGGCGCGGGCGCCGACCCCCTGCCGCTCGACGCCCCCGCGCTGATCCACGCCCTGCGGCTCACCATGGCCGCGACCGGCGCCGCGCGCGCGGCCCATCGGCTCCACGACGCCTGGACCCGGCTGCGCGAGCGCGGGGTCACCACCGCCGGGAGCGGTGCAAGCGATGCCCCCTACGCGCGCGAGGTGGCCGACCCGGCGTTCCTCGCGATGCTGTGCCGCGAACCGCAGGACGGACAGGCGCTGCGGCCCGGCGCGCCGAACGAAAGTGCAAAAATGGCAAATCGCGGGGCACAAATCGCCAGCCTGCGCATTGTATCTTAAAATCTTCGCAAATCATCGAGAAGAAAGGGTCTCCTCCATGCCGAGCCGCAAGATCGTCGCCAATGAACTCGCCCATGTGCTGAGGCAGATTTCCCATCCCGACCGGATCCGGTTGCTGCTGAAGCTCCAGGCGGGCGAACAGACGGTCAACGAGCTTGGCGACCTCCTCGAGATTTCCCCGACCCGCGTGTCGCAGCACCTCGGCGTGCTGCGCGCCATCGCGCTGGTCGAGACCCGCACCGACGGGCAGAAGCGCGTCTATCGCCTTGCCCAGCCCGATCTCGCCCAGTGGCTGATCGAGGGCATCGACTTCATCGCCCACCGCCTCAGCCGCGCCACGCCGGTGGATATCGAGCATGCCAAGCGGCTGTGGCGCTCGGAAGCCGAGCCGGTCGAGCACGCCAACGCGGCCTGACCTGCGCCGCCCGCGGTTCGCGGGCGCGAAATTCCCATCCTCGTCAATCTGCGCGGGTGACAGGCCGCGCAATGTGTGGTGTCAGGGGCGCGCGACAGCACCCCGGGGCCATGACAGCGACGAGAGGACCACATGAATTTCGAGCTCAGCCACGAACACGCCATGCTCAAGGAGCTGGTCGGGAAGTTCGTGCGCGACCAGTTGATGCCTTATGAGGCGAGCGTGATCGCCCGCGAGAATGTCGGGCAGGGCACCTATCTCACCCCCGAGGAGACCGCCAAGGTCGATGCTGTGAGCCGCGAGCTTGGCCTATGGGGCCTCGACGCGCCCGAGGAGGTGGGGGGCATGAACCTGCCGATGGTCGCGATGGTCGGCGTCAGCGAGGAGCTCGGCAAGACCGTGGTTCCCTACTACCTCCCGCCTGACAGCCCGAACTTGAGGATGCTGATGGTCGCCGCCGACGAGCGCCAGCGCGAAGCCTATCTCGAGCCCTATGTCCGGGGCGAGACCATCTCCGCGATCGGCATTTCCGAGCCCGGCGCCGGCGCGGACCCGGCGCGGATGACCACCACCGCGGTCGAGGACGGCGAGGACTGGATCATCAACGGCCGCAAGATTTGGATCACCAAGGGCGCCGAGGCCGACTTCACGATCCTCATGGCGGTGACCGACAAGAACCCGGGCGGGAGGAACGGCATCTCCGCCTTCCTCGTCGACCGGGACACCCCCGGCTTCAACGTTACCCGCAAGATCCCGATGATCGACGGGACGGCCACCTACGAGATCGCGCTCGAGGATTGCCGGGTGCCGGGCTGGAAGCTCCTCGGCAAGCGCGGCCAGGGCTTTGCGCCGATGCAGGTGCGCCTCGGCACGCGCCGCATCGAGATGGCGTCTTGGTCGATTGGCATGGCGCAGCGCGCGCTCGACATGATGATCGACTACGCGCCCCAGCGCACCACCTTCGGCAAGCCGCTCGCGGCGCGGCAGACGGTGCAGAACTGGATCGCCGACGCTGCGACGAAGATCCACGCCATGCGCCTGATGACCTACGACTGCGCTTGGAAGATCGACGAAGGCCGCGACACCCGCTCCGAGATCTCGATGATCAAGAGCTTCTGCACCGAGAGCGCGTATGAAATCGTCGACCACGCCATGCAGCTCTACGGCGGCATGGGCATGACCCGCGAGCTGCCGCTCTACCTCATGTCGAACAAGCTGCGCACCATGCGCATCTACGACGGCCCGAGCGAGATCCACAACTGGGTGGTCGCGCGCGGGCTTCTCGGGACAAGCGAGTAGCGGGCGAGGCGGCGCGGCAGGCCCGCCGCCCACAGACCAGAAAGGAAGCGGGCGGGAGAACCATGGTTCTCCCGCCCGCTCTGTTTTCTCGTGCCTGCGGCGTCCGGTCAGAACCGGCCGGTCAGCCCGAGGAAGAAGGTCCGCCCCATGCCCGACACCGGATAGGCCGAGCTCGAGAGGTAGGGGACCTCGTCGGTCAGGTTGTTGATCCCGCCGTAGAAGGTGATGTTGTCGGTCGCCTCCAGAGTGAAGGCGAGGTTGTGGATCCAGTAGTCCGGGGCGAAGCCGGCGGGCCCGAACTCGAAGTCGATGCGCTCGATCTGGATGACCGAGGCGACCGCCGTCGATTCGATGTACTGGACCCCGTAATTGAGCGTCACCGGTCCGCGGTTCCAGGTGACGTTGCCGAAGCCGGCGAATTCCGGCGCGCCGAGTTCCCGCAGGCCCGGGTTCGGCACGTCGGGGCGGCGCGGATCGAAGAAGCGGTTGAGCCGCTCGGTCCAGTTGCCGTTGACCGACAGGTTGAAGTTGTTCTGCCCCAGGCTGAAGGCATAGTTGATCTGCGCGTCGATCCCCCGCGTATCCAGCGCGGCGAAGTTGATCTGCGACTGCCGCAGGAAGTTGAAGCCAAGGAAGGTCGGCGATGTCGGGTTGCGGTTGCGGGTGAACAGGGTGCAGAAGTTGTTCGGGAAGGTCGCCAGGTCGTAGCAGTTGTTGACAATGTCCTGCGCCGAGACGGCCGCGATCGCGTCCTCGATCCGGATCGAGTAGTAGTCCGCCGACAGCGAGAGGCCGGGGACGAACCGCGGCTGCACCACAGCGCCGACCGTCCAGGTCGTGGCGGTTTCCTCCTCGAGGTTCGGGTTCCCGCCCGAGACCCCCGCGAAGCGGGCGGTGAGCGGGTCTTCGTAACCGACCGGAATGCCGTCGGCCCGGCAGTTGGCGAGGCGGTTCTGCGCGGCAGGGTCGTTGTTGGCGATCAGCGAATTGATTGCCGACTGGCTGCACGGATCGGCCGGGCGGAAGAACGCCGTTTGCTCCGGACTGAACAGCTCGGAGATGTTCGGTGCGCGGATCGCCCGCGAATAGGTGCCGCGGAAGCGGATGTCGCGGATCGGAGCCCAGATCCCGTTGACGTTCCAGGTGAAGGCTCCGCCGATCGTCGAATAGTCGGCATAGCGGCCCGCGGCGCCGACGCTCAGTTCATGGAAGAAGGGCGTTTCGCTGAGGAGCGGGAGGAAGATTTCGCCGAAGCCCTCGACCACGTCGAACTGGCCACCGGCATTGAGCGTCCGGGTGGCATCGAAGATCAGCGACTGGTTGGTCGAGATGTTCCCGATGAAGGTGCCGGCCGGTCCGGCGGGCGAACCTTCGGGCAGGAGACCGAGGACCAGCGGGTCGAAGTTGGTCTGCGACTTCTCCTTGCGGTATTCGGCGCCGAGATTGAACTGCACCGCACCGCCCGGAAGGTTGAAGAACGCGCCGGTGTTGCCGTGCAGCAGGCCGGTGAAGACCAGCTGTTCGAGCCGCGCGCGGTTGGTGGTCGGCGTGGTGATCCACGCGGCCGCCTCCGGGCTCACCGAGTTGACGCCGCGGAACAGGTTGGCCGGCACGCAGCCGCTGTTCGGGCCGGGACGGAAGGTGAAGAAGCCCGAGGCGATGACCGGGAAGGCGTCCGAACCCGGGGGAACCGCCGTCGGATCGAGGTTCGAGCGGCAGGTCGGCTGCCCGTTCGCCGGGTTGGTGACGACGTCGAGCGCCGCGAACAGGCGGTCGTATTGCACCGAGTTGCCGGTGGTGGTCGAATTGTCGGTGCGCCCGTAGTTGCCGACCAGTTCGTACCTGAGGTTCGGGGTGATCTCCCCGTCGAAGCCACCGACGATGCGATAGGTCTCGCGCTTGGACCTGGTGATGTTCGGCCCCAGGTCGGTGAAGTCGCGGCTCACCAGCAGGCCGCCCGCATCCTCCGCCTGATCCCGCAGCACGACGGGAATGAAGGGGTTTTCGGGGGCGATGAAGAGCGTGTCGTAGAAGGTGTTGTAGCTGTTGCGCGTGGTCGCGGTGTTGCGCGTGTACTTGGCGTCGATCCAGGCCCGCGCCGCGGGCGAGAACTCGTAGCTGGTGCGCAGGTTGCCGTAGATGCGCTCCGAGCCCGGGATCAGCGAGGCCTCATTGACGCGCTCGACCGCGCCGTCGCCGCCGAACTGGTTCGCCGTGCCCGCGATCAGGCCGTCGCGGAACACCTGCACGTTGCCGTTCGCATCGGTGATGTAGCAGCCGCCGCCGCCGAACACCACGCGGCCGATGTAGCTCTCGTTACAGTCGGGCGTACCGTTGTTGTTGATGTCGAGGCCCGGGAAGCGCAGGAAATCCGCGCGGTAGATCAGGCCCGCGTTGGACGAGATCGCGAAGCGCGGGTCGGGGCCGATCACGAAGAGCGGCGCATTGGCGGCACGGTCCACCAGCGCCTGTTCGGCAGGGGTGATGCCGCCCGGGAACAGCGTCGCGATTTCCGCCGGAGTGGGGATGAACCCGCCAAAGGGGAAGCGCCCGCTGGCCGGCGCCGCGCCGCCGATGCGGAAGCGCTCGGCGAAGTTGGGCATGGTCGCCGGATTGATGTCGCCCCGCTGGAAGCGCCGATCCGGGTTCTGGTAGGTCGCCGAGTTGTTGCCACGGCCGTTGTCACGCGTGAACTCGCGCGCGCCGAACAGGATCTCGTTGTCCTTGGTGTAGCCGCCCGCGAGGGTCACGTTGCCGCGACCATCGGCGAAATTCTTGCCGTAGACCCCCTCGATGCGGGCGGTGCGCCCGTCACCCTTGGAGGAGATGCCCATCTGGCCATCGACGGTGAAGCCTTCGAAGTCGCGCTTGAGGACGTAGTTGACCACGCCGGTCACCGCGTCGGCACCATAGACCGCCGAGGCGCCGCCGGTCAGCACCTCGACGCGCTCGATCAGCGCGTTGGGAATGGTCGCGACGTCGACCGTCTGCGAGCCGGCCACGCCCGAGACGTGGCGCCAGCCGTCGACCAGCACCAGGGTGCGGTTCGCGCCGAGCTGGCGCAGGTTCAGCGTCGCCTGACCGATACCGCCGGCCCCGCGCTCGATCGAGTCGGCGACCGTGCCCGAGGAGATCAGCGCCGGAATCTGGCGCAGCGCCGCGGTCGCATCGGTCGAGCCGAAGTTGCGCAGGTCGGTGGCGTCGATGGTGCTGATCGGCAGCGGTGCCGTGGCGTTGGGATCGCGCGCGATGCGCGAGCCGGTGACGACGATCTGCTGTGCCGGCTCGCTGGCTTCGGAACTGTCTTCGGCGACGCTGTCCTGCGCTTGGGCGGAGGCCGGCACCAGGCCAGCGACCAGCAGCGCGGCGGCGAGCGCGGGAAGCGATGACGACTGAAGGGAAATCTTCGAATGACGCATAAAATGTCCTCGCGTAGGTGTGTCGCGACATGCCCCGCCCGCTGCGACCGTGGGTCGGCGTCATGTCATCGTCGCCGGGCGCCCGTCTGCGGAAGAGTTGCTCCCCGCGATCGGTCCCGTCGGTTCATCCTGCACAAGGTCAGACGGCCGCGCTTTGCACTGTTCCGCCCACCCCGTTTTGAAGCGGCACCAGCGCGCTGGCTACCCCCCAAATGACATAATACGATTTTAGTATCGGATGATAAGGTTCCGCTCGTTGCTATGCGGAAATTGTTGGCAACTGTCACTTCGGGGCAACAATAATGTCTTCGAGGGTGCCGGCAACGCAATGTCCGGAGCGGCGTGGAACAGGCATTTTGCGGCATCGCGTCGCGCCATCCTGTCTGCTAGCACCGGCTGTATGAGCGAATGGATCACGGCCGCACGCGCGGCGCTCGGGGCGGCGCGCGACTATTTGGAGAGCGTGCGGGAGGCGGTGGCCCGGGTGGTGGCGCCCGGCGGCACGCCCGATCCGGCGCTCCTCACCCGCGAGCAGCACCGCGTCCACGGGCTCGCCTGGCTCGCCGCGCAGATCGCCGCGCTCGAGGCGAGCCTCGACTGGGCGGGGCGCGCGGCGCGGGCGGGGCGCTTCGGGCTCGTGGAGGAACTGACGCTGCGGATCGGCTTTGGCGAGGCCTGCGCGCAGATCGCCGCGGGCCTGCCGATGAGCGCGACCGAGGTGCTGCGCCCGGCGGCACTGGGCACCGAGGCGGAGGCGCGCGCCTTCGCCGCCCACCCGGCCACCGCGCGGCTTCTTGCCGAGGGCAACACGCTCGAGACCCGCGCGCAGCTCGCCGCCCTCCTCGCCGAGGGCGCGCGGCCCGACGAGGGGCTGGGGGACGAGACGCTTGACCTGACGCGCGAGCAGATGCGCGCCTTCACCGAGGACGCGATCACCCCCCATGCCCACCAGTGGCACCTCGCCGACGCGCTCATCCCCGACAGCGTCGTTGCCGAGATGGCGGCGCTCGGCGTGTTCGGCGTGTGCATTCCCGAGGCGCATGGCGGGCTCGGCCTCGGCAAGCTCGCCATGGCGGTCGTCTCGGAGGAGCTGTCGCGCGGCTGGATCTGCGCGGGATCGCTCGGCACCCGCTCCGAGATCGCGGGCGAGCTCATCGCCGCGAACGGCACACCCGAGCAGCAGGCGCGCTGGCTGCCGCGCATCGCCGACGGCTCGTGCCTGCCGACCGCCGTGTTCACCGAGCCCGACACCGGCTCGGACCTCGCCGCGGTGCGCACCCGGGCCGAGCGGCAGCCCGACGGGAGCTGGCGGGTGACGGGGGCCAAGACCTGGATCACTCACGCCGCGCGCGCCGATCTCATGACCATGCTGGTGCGCACCGATCCCGCGCAGCCGGGCTATGCGGGCCTCTCGATGCTGCTCGCGGAGAAGACCCGCGGGACCGAGGCCGATCCTTTCCCCGACGCCGACATCGAGGGAAGCGAGATCCCCGTCCTCGGTTACCGGGGCATGAAGGAATATGCGCTGGGGCTCGACGGCTTCGCGGTCGCGGCGGATGGCCTGCTCGGAGGGCGCGAGGGGCAGGGGTTCAAGCAGCTCATGCGCACCTTCGAGGGCGCGCGCATCCAGACCGCGGCACGCGCCGTCGGTGTCGCCTGGAACGCCTTCGACCTCGCGCTCGCCTATGCGCTGGACCGCCGGCAGTTCGGCGAGGCGCTGGTGGCTTTCCCGCGGGTGGCGGACAAGCTCGCGCTGATGGCCGCGCAGATCGTCATGGCGCGCGAGCTCACCTATGCCGCCGCGCGCGCCAAGGACATGGGCACCCGCTGCGACATCGAGGCGGGGATGGCCAAGCTCCTCGCCGCGCGGGTCGCCTGGGCGGCGGCGGACGATGCGGTGCAGATCCACGGCGGCAACGGTTACGCGCTCGAATATCCGATCAGCCGGGTGCTGTGCGACGCGCGCATCCTCAACATCTTCGAGGGCGCGGCGGAGATCCAGGCGCAGGTGATCGGGCGCGGGCTCCTCGCCGGGCAGGCGCGCGCCGCGGCGGCGGCCTGAGCCTTTAGAGCACGCGCCGCCAGGGCTCGGCCGGAAGCACCGCGCGGTGGGGATCGGGGGCGATCGCCTCGCGCAGGTCGACATGGCGCGGCCGGTCGCCGCGCAGGCGGATCAGCCGCTTGACCCGCCCGACCAGGTCGAAGGGATCGAAGGGCTTGGAGAGGAAGCCCTGCGCCCCGGCATAGATCGCCTGCGCCTCGTCCTCCTCGCCGTTCATCGCGGTGAACATCATCACCGGCAGATCGTAGAACTCCGCCGAGCGGCGCAGGCGGCGCAGCAGGCTGATGCCGGATTCGCCCGGCATCCCCTGGTCGAGCAGCAGCAGGTCGGGCCGCTTGCGGCCTATGCAGGTCCAGGCCTCGGCCGCGCTCGTCACCCAGCCGCAGGCGAAGCCTGCATCGAACAGCACGTCGCTCGCCAGTTCGGCAATCAACTCGTCGTCGTCGGCAATGAGGATGCGGGGCATGGGGGACTTTCCGCTGGAGGGTGGAACGGCAAATGCGGCGTTAACCACGCGCGCCTTCCGCCCTGCCTGCCGTGTTCCCCCGCAATCCCCCTAAGGGTGTTGCCGGAGCCGTGCTTGCCCCTGTCCGGAGGGGCTGTATGGGTCGGGCGCGATGACCGACGATTCTCCTGAGGCGGCCCCGGGGCCCGCGCGCGCCGGGTCCTTCTACGTGACCCAGGGCATCCACAACCTGCGCGACTACGGCGGCTATGCCATTTCCGGCGGGGGGCGGGTGAAGACGGGTATGCTCTATCGCTCGGGCCAGCACATCGAGGCGTCCGACGAGGACCTCGCGCTGATCCACGCGCTCGACATCCGCACCGTGATCGACCTGCGCGGCACCAGCGAGCGGACCGGCTTCCCGTGCAGACGCCATCCGAGCTTCGCCGCGCAAGTGATTGCCTATGATGGGGAAACCTCGAACTCGCCGCCGCACGAGGGCGGGGGCGGGCGGGTGGTCATGACCCCCGAGAAGGCGCGCGAGCGGATGCTCGCGGTCTACACGCGGATGCCGGTCAACCCCGCGATGATCTGGATTTTCCGCGAGTATTTCCGCGCGCTCGACGAGGGCGAGGGGGCGAGCCTCGTCCACTGCTTCGCGGGCAAGGACCGCACCGGGATTGCCGCAAGCCTCCTCCTCCACGTCCTCGGCGTCCACCCCGACGACATCGCGGCCGAGTTCCTGCTGACGAACGACGCGCCGACCCGCGCCATCCTCGAGCGCCAGTCGCTCCCCCGCATGGAGGCGCACTACGGCACGATCGACCCCGAGGCGCTGCATAACCTGATGGGCGTTCTTCCCGAATATCTGGACACTTACATCGCGAAAGTGAGAGAGGATCACGGTTCGCTCGATGCCTATCTGGCGACAATCCTGGCTGTGGACGGGGCAAGAAAAGAGCGGCTCGTCGCCAAGCTGACGGCGTGACTTTTCGCAGCGGCAGCCCCATATGGCTCGCCTGAGAATCTCCACCGCAAGGCACCCGCACATGGCGACCCACACCACCAAGCTGCTCATCATCGGCTCCGGCCCGGCCGGCTATTCCGCCGCGATCTACGCCGCGCGCGCGATGCTGGAGCCGATCGTCGTGCAGGGCCTCCAGCCCGGCGGGCAGCTCACCATCACCACCGATGTCGAGAACTACCCGGGCTTCCGCGACGTGGTGCAGGGCCCCTGGCTGATGGAGGAGATGCGCGCCCAGGCCGAGCATGTCGGCACGCGCATGATCTGGGACACGATCGTCTCGGTCGATCTCGAGCACGGCTCCCCCTTCCGCGCGATCGGCGACAGCGGGGACGAATACATCGCCGACGCGCTGGTGATCGCCACGGGCGCGCAGGCCAAGTGGCTGGGCGTTCCGGGCGAGATGGCGCTGGGCGGCAAGGGCGTTTCGGCCTGCGCGACCTGCGACGGCTTCTTCTACCGCGGCAAGAAGGTCGCGGTGATCGGCGGCGGCAACACGGCCGTGGAAGAGGCGCTCTACCTCACCAACCACTCCGACAACGTCACTCTCGTCCACCGCCGCGATTCCCTGCGCGCCGAGAAGATCCTCCAGGAACGCCTCTTCGCGAACCCGAAGATCACCGTGCTCTGGAACAAGGCGGTCGACAGCTTCGAGGCCGGGGAGAACGGGATGCTCCACCACCTCGCGCTCACCGACACGGTGACGGGCGAGGCGAGCACGCTGGAGGTCGACGGCGCCTTCGTCGCGATCGGCCACGCGCCCGCGACCTCGCTCTTCGTCGGCAAGCTGCCGATGGACGAGAGCGGCTACCTCCTCACCGAACCCGGCACGCCCAAGACCGCGATCCCCGGGGTCTTCGCCGCCGGTGACGTGACCGACCACGTCTACCGCCAGGCGGTGACGGCGGCGGGGATGGGCTGCATGGCCGCGCTCGACGCCGAGCGCTTCCTCGCAAGCCGCGCCCATGCCGAGCAGCAGGCCGAGGCGGCGGAGTAGGGAGGGAAGGGCGGGGGGTCTGCATCGCGCGCCAGCGCGATCCTAGAAAACAGTCATCCCGGCCCGGACGATCAGCGCCATCAGCGCGAGGCTCGAGCCCGCGAACAGCGCAAAGCGCAGGGCCACGCGGTTGACGGTCGCCTGCACGATCGAGTGCAGCACCCGCAAACCCACATAGGCCCAGGCGAGCGTCGCGTTGAGCCCGCTGCCCTCGCCGATAATCGCCAGCACGATCGCCACCGCGTAGAACAGCGTCGGCGCCTCGTGGAGGTGGTTGTAGTTGTCCGCCTTCCAGCTCACCTTGTCGGGGAGCTGCGCGCGCAGGGAGGCGCCGGTCGAGCCGACCATCCCCTTGGCGTCGATCCCCGCCGCGAGCATCGCCGGGATGCGGGTCGCGTACATCCACACCCACATTACCATCGTCCAGGCGAGCAGCGCGACGACGGGCTGCAGAATGTCCATTCCGATCATGGGCGGCTCTCCTCAGGCAGGCAGGGCGGACGGGTCGGCGAAGGCGGTCGCGATCACCGCGCGCACCGCCAGGGTCAGCAGCACCAGCGCGCTGGTGCAGAACAGGAGGAAGCGCACGGGGATGGTGTTGACGAGAATCTGCCACAGCGAATGCAGGATGCGCAGGCCCACGTAGCCCCAGGCCAGCGCCACGTCGAGCGCGCCCGGCCCGGTGAGCGCGAGGATCAGCACCACGGCGTAGAACAGCGTCGGCTGCTCGTGGAGGTGGGTGTGGTTGTGCGCGGGCCAGTTGGCCTTGTCGGGGATCACGCCCTCGAGATCATTGCCGCGCACCCCCACCTTGCGCGGCAGGACCGACTTGTCCTCGACCTTCGCGATCGCCCCGAAGCGCGACGGGACGATCGCGAAGAGGACGAGGATGGTCCACACCACCAGCACGGCGGCGGGCGCGAGTATCTGCGCTTGCATGACGAATGATCCCCTCGGCTGAGCCCTTGTCGGTCGCATTGCTGCAAGAGCGCGAACCGATTGTCAAATGCAACCCATTCGCCCTCTGGCTCGCGCCCGGCACCTTGTCCACGATCCCGCTGCGACCATCGCCTTCGACGACGACCTCAAGGTCGACATCCGCGCGGAGCGGCCGCGCCCATGACCGCCGTCGGGTGTGAAGCTGCCAACGCCGTCATCCCAGCGAAAGCTGGGACCCAGGGCCTCCTGGTGCCGTGCTTGCCGCCCTGGGCCCCAGCTTCCGCTGGGGTGACGATGGGGGCTGATAGGGGCCGAACCTGAAGGGCGGCTGTTGGCGAGAAACCCACTGAAGCGGCCCGGCAGCTTTCGGGATCGCGCATCCCGCTCGCTCATGGCCGGTGTTGGGTGGTTAGCTGCTGCTCCGCGCTCGGACTGGAAAGTGATCCAGCAGCGCACGCAGGCTCTTCGCGGCAGCAGGTAGCTGGTCGTTGATCGGGATGTTAAATCCAATTTCGCCGAAGTCTCCGTCGCGTTCACAGCCCGGCGGCAGCGCCTCTAACGAAAATGCAATTCGAACTTCCTGCTCCGATAACCTCTCGAAATCGAGGTTTGGTTCTGTGAAACCGCAATATGCGCTCTCAGCTTCGTTCAGAAAAACTTGGTCCAGCCAATTGGCGAGATGTTCCAATTCGAAGGTTGTCAAACAGGGGTCACGGAACGTCCAGGACTTGCCATCAAGTTCTGCGTTGCCGGCAATAATCAGCCAGTTCGAATCCCATTCGTCATTGATGATCTCGGGGAATTGGTAGCGTTCGACGCTGATGCTCAACGAGCCTGCTGGCCCCTTGAAGATTGCTTGTGTTCCGTTCTCCATCCCAGCAATATATAGGCCCTGATGTAATGTCGGCTATGGGGTCGCAAGCCGACCGGCGGCTTTTCTGCTGCGCATGGGAACATCGGACACGGTCCCGAACCGCTTCGCAGGCGCGCGGCGAGCAGGGCCTCGCGCCTTGCCCGCTGCCGGGTGGCGCTGTGGACGCTTCCGGACCCGCCCAAGAGGGGGCGCTAGGCCTCCGGCTCCCAGTCGGGCGGGACGGTGAAGGCGTCGGCCCATTCGGGGTGCTTCCTGTATTGCCCGCGCACATAGGGGCACAGCGGCAGGATGCGGAAACCCTGCGCGCGGGCGTCGGCGATCATGTGTTCGACCAACGCGAAGGCCGCGCCGCTGCCCCTCAGGCTCTCCGGCGCGACGGTGTGGTCGGCGCGGATCACCCCGTCCTCGAGCGTGGTGAAGGCGATATAGGCCTCGCCCGCGCGGCCCTCCACCTGCGCGATGTAGCGGCCCTGATCGACCCGGTCCTCGCGGTGAATCCTGATGTCGCCCATCGATTCAGAACCCCTTGAACTCCGGGACCGGCATATATTCGCCATTGTCCTCCTGGGGAAGGGTCATGCGGCCCTCGCGCCAGTCCTCGACCGCCTGGGCGATGCGGTCCTTGCTCGAATGGACGAAGTTCCAGAACATGAAGCGCTCCCCGATGGGCTCGCCGCCGAGCACCATCACCGTCGCCGCGGTGAGCGCCGTGACCGGCACGTCGGCGCCGGGGGAGAGCACCGCCATCTGGCCGGTCTCGACGCGCTCCCCCGCGACCTGAGCCGTGCCGCTCGCGACGAAGACCGCGCGCTCGGTGTATTCGGCGGGCAGCAGGCGGCGCGTGCCCGCAGCCATCTGCCAATGGGCGTAGAACTGCGGCGAGTGGGTGGGGGTGCCGGCGGTGAGCCCCTCCATCGACCCGGCGATGAGGCGCCCGGTGAGCCCCGGCTCGTCCCATTGCGGCAGGTCGGCCCCGGCGTGGTGCGAGAAGGCGGGGTCCACCTCCTCGGCCTCGTGCGGGAGCGCCACCCAGGCCTGGATGCCGTGCATCGTCGCGCCGTAAGCGCGGGCGTGCTCGAAGCGCTCGGAATGGGTGATGCCCGAGCCCGCGATCATCCAGTTGACCTCGCCCGGCTCGATCTCCTGATGCACGCCGAGGCTGTCGCGGTGGGTGATCGCGCCGTCGAAGAGGTAGGTGACGGTGGCGAGGCCGATATGCGGGTGCGGGCGCACGTCGAGCTCGCGCGGGATGCCGGGGGCGAGCTCGACGGGGCCGATGTGGTCGAAGAAGATGTAGGGCCCGACCATGCGCCGCGCGTGGAAGGGCAGGACGCGACCGACCGTAAAGCCGCCGCCGAGGTCGTGGATGCGCTTGGTGATGAGGCGATCGATCATGAGGGTCTCCGTCGCGGGGGTGGGGAGGGGATGCCGCGCCAGTCTAGGCGAGCGGCGCGCGGATGCCAGCCCCCCGCGGGTCCGGCGCGCCCGCAGGCCGAGCCTCGCGCGCGTTCAACCGGTGTTAGAGCCCCCGTCGCCCCCCTCCAGACCCCTGCTTGATCCCCTCTAGACCAACCTCAGCGCGGCCTTCCGGGATGTTTCACGTGAAACATCACGCCGCGGCGGGGATCGGGGGAACGGTGATGGTCCGCTCCCCGCCGAAGTCCTCGCGCACCACGATCCGCCCCTGCCGCTCGAGGTGGTCGAGCAGCCGCCGCACCCGGCTTGGGCTGGCGCTGCCGTAGAGCCGGGCGAGCTCCGCCTCGTCGGGCATGGGAGCCCCGGTGTGCGCGGCGACGAGGATCGCGAGATAGGGCGCGAGCACGTCCTCCTCGACCCCCTCGGCGGTGGCCGCGATGGCGGTGCGGGCGTCTTCCGGAATGTCGTCCAAGCCGCTGATCGCAAAGGCGAACATCCGGCGGAAGCGGGCGAGGTCGACCTGCGCGGAGGGGATCGCGCGCTGGCGGCAGCGGATCGCGAAGTCGCGGAACAGGGCGGCGGTCGGGCGGAAGGTCGCGCCCTCCTCCGCCGCCAGCTCGCGCACCACTCCTGCGAGCGAGGCGGGGCCGTCGCCGGCGGCGGACGGCGGCGGTGGGGGCGGCGCAGGCGGGCGCGGCGCGGAGGGCTCGGACGCCTCGGACGGGGGCGCGGCAGCGGGCGCGGCGGTAGGAACCACCTCGGGCAGCACGGGGGCGAGCGCGATGGCTTCCTCCAGATTCGCGCGCAGGGCCGGGGGCGGGGCGGGGCGGCGCACCGCGGCGGGCGGGGCCGCGGCCTCCTCGGCGAGCCGCTCGGTGAGCAGCGCCTCCATCGCGCCCTCGGTCGCTTCGGGCAGCGGGATCAGCCCCTGCGCCCCGCCGCGCCCGGAGGTCCGCACCGCGCCGACATTGACCGCGACCGGCCGCCGGCTGATCGCCGGGCCGAGCCCGAGGAACTGCCCGCGCTGAAGGTCGCGAATCCGCTCCGCCTGGCGCCGGTCCATGCCGAGGAGGTCCGCCGCGCGTTGCATGTCGATGTCGAGAAAGGTGCGTCCCATCAGGAAGTTGGAGGCCTCGGCCGCGACGTTCTTGGCGAGCTTGGCGAGGC